>PVMK01119296.1_pt1 | contig 94613 bp, 86 predicted proteins | sample 1853481 | NCBI WGS metagenome assembly PVMK01 (sample SAMN08533507, study PRJNA380276) | Marine sediment metagenome, whole genome shotgun sequencing project.
CGCATTGATGACTGGATGCGCGATGTTCCTGACGATGACCTGTATGAATATTATCATTTGTTGTTCGACACCAGGGCCGATGCCCGCTCCTATGCCGGGTTTCTCGCGCTTCTTGCGGGGGATGAAGCCAAAGCAATGATGTATCTGCAGGCGGCTAAGAACATGCCGCTGGACAGGCAGCAGGATGGTGACATCAGTAATCTCATACGGCACAACCAGCTGCTCACGCGGGGGTACATGCCCTCGGTCAGTTATGCCTGGTTGTTGATGAATTCAGGGAATGTCGCTGAAGCGAACTCGTTGCTTCAGGAGAGTCTCGGGTTTGTTGATCGCATCGTTTCGGAGAACAAATCAGACACATTGCCGGGCCTCTTTTATGCACGCGCATCGATTTACGCCTTGATGGATCAGCGCAATCGGGCAATTGACGATTTGAGGCTGGCTGCAGACAACGGCTGGTTTCGAACCTGGTACGCGAAACGCGATCCGGCTTTTGCCTCGTTGCGCGATGATCCGGAGTTTCTTGAAATTGTGGCCGGTGTTGACGCCAGGCTGGCTCGGACCCGCGACAAGATCCGCCAGGACAAGATAAACGGCGATTTCAAAGTCGATCTCGACGCGCTCTACGTGCGGGAATGAGAACCTGGGCTTTGGCCTGATTCCATTTAACATAATTTCTTTCCGCGGAATCGTCGGATCGATATCCGGCGCTATTCCCCATCGCGTGCCGCTTTCCTGCAACCGGGCGGTCGGTACATCTTGCCCGCACTGCCCTCCCCGTCTAGCATGCGCTCTTCCCCCCAGCGAACGCCGTCCATGCAGGAAACACCGATAAGCTCCGATCCCGATACCGATAGCGATACCGGCAAGGCGCTGGCGAAGCACACGCCGATGATGCGTCAGTACCTGCGCATCAAGGCCGAGCACCCGGATATCCTGTTGTTCTACCGCATGGGGGACTTCTACGAGCTCTTCTTTGAGGATGCAAAGCGCGTCGCCGCGCTGATCGACATCACGCTGACGAGTCGCGGAAAATCAGCGGGCGAACCGATCCCGATGGCCGGTGTGCCTTATCACGCTGTAGATAATTATCTCGCGCGGCTGGTTCGCAAGGGCGAATCTGTCGCGGTGTGCGAGCAAATCGGCGATCCGGCCACATCGAAAGGACCGGTCGAGAGAAAGGTCGCGCGCATCGTCACCCCGGGCACGGTGACCGATCAGCAGCTGATGGACGATCAGCGCGAAGTCCTGCTGGCCGCGATCCACATTACCCATGATTCGATCGGTCTGGCCTGGCTGGATCTCGGCAGCGGCGCCTTTCACGTGACCGAAGTCGAAGACCGCGAGGCGCTGAAAAGCGAACTGGAACGGCTGCGACCGGCGGAGTGCCTTGTCGGTGAGGACGTGGCATTGCCAGGCTGGCTCAAGGAGATGCAGGGTCTTAGACGCCAGGCGCCGTGGCATTTCGAGCCCGATACTGCGCATCGTCTGCTGTGTTCCCAGTTCGGCACGCGTGATCTGTCGGGCTTTGGCTGCGAAGATCTGAGCGCGGCAATCGGCGCCGCCGGCTGTCTGATGCAGTACGTCAGGGACACACAGCGCACCGCGGTCCCTCATATACGCGGGATCAGCACTGAAAACCGCGACGATGCGCTGATCATGGATGCCGAGACGCGGCGCAACCTGGAACTGGAATTCAGTTTGTCGGGTCACGATCAGCATACGCTGGCCGGTGTCATGGACAAGACGGTCACGCCCATGGGCGGTCGCCTGCTGAGACGCTGGATCAATCGCCCGATCCGGGATCATGCCGTACTTGCAGGGCGTTACCAGGCGGTCGATTCGCTCATCTCCGCCTTGTCGCTGGACACGATACGCGATCAACTCAACGGCATCGGCGACATCGAACGCATCCTGGCGCGGGTGGCGCTTCGTTCGGCTCGCCCGCGGGACCTGGCCCAGCTGAGACTCGCGCTAACCCAACTGCCGACTCTAAAAGAGGCCGTGGCGGCGCTGGATTCCAGCCGGCTGGCCGCGCTGGTCGATCACTGCGGCGATCACTCGGACACGCAGGATCTTCTGCAGCGCGCACTGATCGAAACACCGCCGATGCTGATCCGCGATGGTGGTGTGATCGCAGAAGGATTTGACGCCGAGCTGGACGAACTGCGGAGTCTCAGCAGGAATGCAGACCAGTTCCTGACCGATCTCGAGACGCGCGAACGCGAACGTACAGGAATTCCGGGCCTCAAGGTGGGCTACAACAGGGTCCATGGTTTCTATATCGAGATCAGCCGCGCCCGGTCTGAAGAGGTGCCCGCCGAGTACACCCGCCGGCAGACATTGAAGGCGGCCGAGCGCTTTATCACCGAGGAGCTGAAGGCGTTCGAGGACAAGGTGCTCAGCGCACGTGAGCGTGCGCTGGCCCGGGAGAAAGCGCTTTACGAGGAATTGCTGGACCGCCTGAACGATACCCTTGCCGGCCTGCAGGAACTGGCGGCGGCACTGGCCGAAATCGATGTGTTGGCGAACCTCGCGATCAGGGCATCCGACCTGCGCCTGTCGATGCCGCGCCTTACTGAAGAGCCGTGTCTCGAGATTCGCGGCGGCCGTCACCCGGTGGTCGAGCAGGTTCTGGAAGACCCGTTTGTGCCCAACGATCTTATCCTCGATCAGGACCGGCGCATGCTGGTTATCACCGGACCCAACATGGGTGGCAAGTCCACCTATATGCGACAGGCGGCGTTGATCACCATCCTCGCCTATGTCGGCAGCTTTGTGCCGGCAGACTCCGCGACGATCGGTCCTGTCGATCGCATATTTACCCGCATCGGCGCATCGGACGACCTGGCGGGCGGGCGATCGACCTTCATGGTCGAGATGACCGAAGCGGCCAATATCCTCAACAACGCGACGGCCTCGAGCCTGGTGCTGATGGATGAGATCGGGCGCGGCACCAGTACCTTTGACGGTCTGTCACTGGCATGGGCTTGTGCGCATTACATCGGCGAGCGCATCGGTGCGTTTACGTTGTTTGCGACCCACTACTTCGAGCTGACTGCCCTTGATGAAGAGCTGCCTGCCTGTCGCAACGTGCACCTGAACGCGACCGAACATGCCGGTCGGCTGGTGTTTTTGCACAGCGTCAGGGAAGGACCGGCCAACCAGAGCTACGGTCTGCAGGTCGCAGCGCTCGCTGGTGTGCCACGCGCGGCGATACGACGAGCAAGCGAATACCTGGAGAAACTCGAACACAAGCGCGATTCGGGCAGCACGACGACATCCCGGCAGACCCAATTACCCCTTGTCGCAGCGCCGCGACCCAGCCCTGCCCTGGAAGCGCTCGAAGAAGCCGAGCTCGACGACCTCACCCCGAGGCAGGCTCTCGAGCTGCTCTATGAGCTCAAGAAAAAGCTCGACGATTAGCCCTTGATCTGCGCCCGGGACAGCACCAGCTCGATTGCGGCGCGGTCGCTCCATGACGACGCGATGTCGAGGGCGTCGCTGCCCGCTAACCACTGGTAGGCGACATGTTCCGCGGGGTTGATCCTGGGTTCCGGCGTTGTGGCCATCTGTAGCGAAAAAGCGTGCTCGGTATTGTGGGTCACATCCGCGGGGAATCGTTCGCGCCATTGCTCAGCAATCGGGAAGCGCTGAACAAGTTCGAGATCAATCAGCCGCCCATCGGCTCTGATCCCGGTCTCTTCCAGCAATTCTCTTTCGGCGGCCGCCAGGGGTGTTTCGCCCTCTTCCAGGCTGCCGGTAACCGACTGCCAAAAACCCGCCGGCCTGACCCTCTCGAGCAGAAGAATCCGCCCGGACGCGCTGTGCACGACAACGACAACAGACACCGGCCGTTTCAGGGCCGGTGAACTCATCAGCTCTCCGTTTGCGCCGGCCGCCGCAGGCGGATGCCGACTTCGCGAAGCTGCGTCTCATCGACAACACCCGGCGCATTGGTCAGCGGGCACGACGCCATCTGGGTCTTCGGGAAAGCGATGACCTCACGGATGCTCGAGGCGCCCGCCATCAGCATCACCAGCCGATCGAGCCCGAAGGCGATACCGCCGTGTGGCGGCGCGCCGTACTTGAGGGCGTCGAGAAGGAAGCCGAACTTCTCCCGCGCTTCCTCCTCATCGATACCGAGTAGCCGGAAGACCGCGGACTGCATGTCCTGCGTATGGATACGAATCGAGCCGCCACCGATCTCCGAACCATTCAGCACGACATCGTAGGCCCGTGACAACATGCCGCCGGGATCGGCCAGCACTGCTTCGGGATCTTCGCTTTGTGGCGCGGTAAAGGGGTGGTGAAGCGCCACCCAGCGCTGGCCTTCCTTGTCTTTCTCGAACATGGGGAAGTCGACGACCCACAAGGGACGCCAGCCCTCTTCGACCAAATCGAGATCCTTGCCAAGGCGCTCGCGCAAGGCGCCGAGTGCATCGTTGACCGTCCCTGTCTTGTCGGCGCCAAAAAACACCAGATCGCCGGACTGGGCCGATGTCCGTTCCATTATGCCGGCGATCGCTTCGTCGGGAAGAAACTTCAGGATCGGCGATTGCAGACCCTCGCGACCGGCTGCGGCGTCGTTAACTTTTATGTAGGCCAGTCCACGCGCGCCGTAGCGACCGACAAACTCGGTATAGCCATCGATCAGCTTGCGGGTCAGGCTGGCCCCGCCGGGCACACGCAGGGCCGCAACCCGACCTTCCGGGTCCGCTCCGGGACCGGCGAAGACCTTGAATTCCACGCCGGCGACCAGGTCGCCGACTTCGACCAGCTCCAGCGGGATGCGCATATCCGGCCGATCCGTCCCGAATCGATCCATGCACTCGGCCCAGACCATGCGTGGAAACGGGTCCGGCAACTCGACATCGAGAACATCGAGGAACAATTCCCTGAGCATGCGCTCCATCAGAGCCATGATGTCATCTTCCGACAGGAAAGAGGTCTCTACGTCGAGCTGGGTGAATTCAGGCTGGCGGTCCGCCCGCAGATCCTCGTCGCGGAAACAGCGGGCGATCTGGTAGTAGCGATCGAGACCCGCGATCATCAGTAGCTGTTTGAAGAGTTGGGGCGATTGGGGCAGCGAGAAGAACTGACCGGGATAGGTGCGGCTCGGCACCAGGTAGTCCCTGGCGCCCTCGGGCGTCGCGCGGGTCAGCATCGGGGTCTCGACATCGATAAAACCTTCACCGTCGAGAAAAGCCCTCAACACCTGCGTGACCTTGTGTCGCAAACGCAGGTTCGCCAGCATGCCCTCGCGTCTGAGATCGATATAGCGGTAGCGCAAGCGAAGCTCTTCGCTGGCCCGTTCGTCCTGGTGAAACGGTGGTGTTTCGGATGTCGCCAGGACTTCCAGCTCGGTGGCCAGCAATTCCACTGCCCCGGTGCGCATGTTGGGATTGAGCGTTCCCTTGGGACGCTGGCGCAACCGTCCGGTCACGCGCAGGACAAACTCCGAGCGAAGCTGCTCCGCACGTGCGAACAGTTCGGCATCGTCCGATGGATCGAAAACGACCTGCAGGATGCCCTCTCTGTCTCTCAGGTCGACAAATATGACACCGCCGTGATCTCTTCGGCGGTGAATCCATCCGCACACCGTGACGACTTCTCCGACCAGCGATTCATCGATTTTACCGCAGTAATGGGTTCGCATGATTCACAGTTTCCAGGGGATGAACCGGGGGGCTTTTCGATGCCCGGAAAAAAGGCGCACGATGTTACGTTCCGGACCCCTTGTGCGCAAGCTCCTGAGCGTCTTCCGGTCGTGTCCAGCGGGGTACCACGACGCCCAGGGATATGATCATCTTCAGGCCTTCATCGACCGTCATATCAAGCACTACAAGGTCGCCGCGTGGAACAAAAAGAATAAACCCGGAGGTCGGGTTGGGTGTCGTCGGCACGAACACGCAGATCACCTCTTTTTCGGTGCGCCCCTGGATTTCCGCGAGATCGGTCGACGTCTGGAAACACAGGCTCCAGACACCTTTGCGCGGATACTCGACCAGGAAGACCCTTTTGAAGGAGGTGTCGCCATCCGACAGCACGGTTTCCGCGACCTGTTTTGCCCCCGAATAGACCGAACGTATGAGCGGGATCCGGTTCAGGATCGACTCCCAGAATGCGAGGATTCGACGCCCGAACAGATTGGCGCCCAGCACGCCGGTGACAAACAGCACGAGAATCGTCAGAACGACGCCGAGCCCCGGGATGGAAAATCCGAGCAGACTCTCCGGACGGAACTCTGAGGGGATAACGACCAGCGTTCGATCCATCAGATTGATCAGGAATCGGAAAACCAGGATGGTAACAACGATAGGCAGCCAGATGATCAGCCCCGTCACAAGATAGCGACGGATGGTTTTTAACACGCCGCCACTCCTCATTCTGCCGATTTCTTGCTGGCCGGCTTGTCTGAAGACTTGCCGCTACCACCGGCCGTTTCTTTCTTTGTCGCTGCGGCCTTGTCCTTGGATTTGCCAGAAGGCTCAGATGAATCGCCACCGGCTATGTTACGGCGATTCTTATCCTTGAAATCTGTCTCGTACCAGCCGCTGCCCTTTAGCCTGAAACGCGGCGCCGACAACAGCTTCCTGAGTTGAGGTTCACCACAGGACGGGCAATGCTTGAGCGGTTCATCGCTCATCTTTTGCAAGGCATCCAGCACGTGCTTGCAGGATTGGCATTCGTATTCGTATATCGGCATGTGTCTCGCGCCAGATCAACAGTCTGCCCCCTGAGGTGGGGGTGCATCGGATAATTACAAGTTGCCGATTATAGTCTTGAAATGTCGCTGAGATGCGCCCGAAGCCCCCTCGGCCAACGCTATAATGGCCGGGCTGAGTTACCCTGCCGAAAACCGTGACCGATCAACGCCATGAATTCCACGCCACCAGCCGCGCTACGCAAAGCCCTCGAACTGCGAGATCAGGGCCATCGTGAAGACGCCCTGGAGCGACTAAGACGACTGCATGACGAGACGCCGACGGATGTGGGCGTTCTTTACTATCTTGGCGCGATGGAGATCGAGTCGGGCGATGCGGCAGCCGCGCTGCCACATCTGCAGGCGGTGGTCCGGGCGAAACCGCTACAGACGAGCGCCCTGTCTCTCCTCGGTAACGCATATCGATCGCTGGACAAGAACGAGCAGGCAGTCAGCCTGTGGAGAGGCTATCTCGATCGCTCACCACGGGACATTCATGCGAGGCTCAAGCTGGTGGATGCCTTACTTCATTGCGGCGACATTGGAGAAGCCGACGCGGAAGTGGAGAAGGTGCTGCCGGCCTTGTCGCAAGATGCCGATGCCTTGCTTGTCATTGGCATGGCCTACCACGCTGTCGGTCAAATGCGTCAAGCGATTCGGCATTACGAAAGCAGTCTCGAACTCAGCCCCGGTCTTCGCGATGCGCGTCGCAATCTGGCCACCGCGGTCCAGTCCCGGGGCGACCTGGAAAAAGCCGAGCAGATTTTTCGCGGCCTGTTGCGCGACACTGGCGACGACCCGGAGATCCTGTGCGATCTCGGCACCTTGCTAAAGGACCGCGACGATCTTGGCGGTGCCCTCAAGTACTACCGGAAGGCGATGCATGTGCGACGCCGTCGTCTGTTACCACAGGAAGTCGCCGCGGCCGGGCGTGATCCATCGGCGAGAAGAACGACACTGCACAGTCTCAGACTGGAGCTGGAACAGCTCGAATACCTGCGTGAGCAGGGCGTCGGGATCGAAGATGCTGACACCCTTGTCGAAGCATATCGCGAGGTAATTGCGGAGCTGACGACACCGGAGAACGAGGGTCGCAGGTTCGCTCTTTCGCCATCACAGTTCAGCCGCATCGGCAGCGTCATGCAGCGCCTGGTACATGTCGAACCGGCCGCGCGAATACCCTCCGGTGTCCTCAATCCCGATCTTGATTTCGACGCATTAGCTGCGCAGTTTGACGATGGCGGATCCAGGATCGCAGTCGTCGATGATTTTCTGACGCCCGAAGCGCTCATTTCTCTGCGCGACTACTGCCACCGGTCCACCGTCTGGTTTGGTTTCGGTCGGGTTCGTGGCTACTGCGGCGCCTATATGCAGGACGGGTTTGGATGCGGCCTGTTGCAACAACTCTGCGGCGAAATACGCGAGCGCTGGCCGGCCATTGTCGGCCCCCACGTTCTCAACCAGATGTGGGGGTATATCTACGACCAGCAGATGACCGGCATCACCGCCCACGCCGACCCGGCCGCCATCAATCTCAACTTCTGGATTACTCCGGACGAGGCCAACCTGGATCCCGTACGCGGCGGCCTTGTCGTCGGTACGCGCAAGGCACTAAGCGAATGGGACTTCGATCAATACAACAACAGACCGGAGGTCCTGGAAAACTTCATGGCGGAGGGAGAAACAGTGCGCGTACCCCATCGCTGCAATCGCATGGTGATGTTCGACTCGGAACTGGTTCACAAGACCGACGATCTGTCGTTTCGCGCCGGTTTTCTGAATCGCAGGATCAACATCACGATGCTGTTCGGTCATCGCCAGACAGGGATGATCCCCGAGTGACCCGGGTTCGCGGCTATAGTACGCAGGTCGCTGTCCGAATCCAACGATAGGCCCGCATAATTCGCCAGGCGCTTGAAACCATCGGATGAGGCGCCGAAAAACAGGCACAAGTCGGTCAGCTGTCACGGCCCCCCGGTACGTGTCAGTCCACCAGGAATCCCGGACGCTCGTCAGGCCGCGTCGCGGTCAAAGCTCAGGCCCGACTCACCGGCATCCACGACAATGGTTTCGCCTGGCGAGAATTCACCGCGCAAAATCGCCTCAGCCAGGGGATTCTCAACATATTGCTGTATCGCCCGTTTGAGAGGCCGAGCACCGTAGACGGGATCGAAACCTGCTTCAGCCAGTCGATCCGACGCAGCCTCGGTGAGCCTGATCCCCATGTCGCGCCCGGCGAGCCGGCTCTGAAGATTGGCGAGTTGTATGTCGACGATCTTGCGGATCTGCTCCTTGCCGAGCGGATGGAACACGACGACGTCGTCCACGCGATTGACGAATTCGGGGCGGAAGTGCTGCCCGAGTATCTCCAGGCTGGCCGCTTTCATTTCTTCGTAGTTCGCTTCTCCGGAAAGCTCCTGGATCTTCTGCGAGCCGAGATTCGAGGTCATGACGATAACGCAGTTCTGAAAATCCACCGTCCGGCCCTGACCATCGGTCAGGCGCCCGTCATCCAGCACCTGGAGAAGAATGTTGAATACATCCGGATGCGCCTTCTCGATCTCGTCGAGCAGGATGACCGAGTATGGCTTTCTCCGCACCGCCTCGGTCAGGTATCCGCCTTCTTCGTATCCTACATACCCGGGCGGCGCTCCGATCAGCCGCGCGACAGAGTGCCCCTCCATGAATTCCGACATGTCGATACGGACCATCGCCTCGTCGCTGTCGAACAGGAACCCTGCCAGGGCCTTGGTCAACTCGGTCTTGCCAACGCCGGTCGGCCCGAGGAACAGAAACGAGCCGATCGGCCGGCCCGGCTCCGATAGCCCGGCTCTCGAACGCCGTATGGCGTTCGATACCGCGATGACTGCCTCATTCTGCCCGATGACGCGGGTCTCGAGCACACTCTCCATCTTCAGGAGCTTGTCTTTCTCACCCTCGAGCATCTTGGCGACGGGAATCCCGGTCCATTTCGAAACGACCTCGGCAACCTCCTCTTCGGTCACTTTGTTCCTGAGCAGTTGCGTCTCCACCTTCTCGGCCTCGTTCGCATCGCTCAGGCGTTTCTCGAGCCCTGGTATGCGCCCGTACTGCAGCTCCGACATGCGAGCCAGATCGTTGGCGCGATGGGCCGTTTCCAACTCGATCCTGGCCTTCTCTATTTCTTCCTTTATCTGCGTCGTGCCCGCCATGGCGGCCTTCTCGGCCTTCCAGATTTCCTCCAGGTCGGCATACTCACGCTCCTGGGCTTCAAGTTCGTTCTCGAGGATGTCGAATCGCTTCTTCGAGGCGTCGTCGCTCTCCTTCTTCAGGGCCTCGCGCTCGATCTTGAGCTGAATGATCCTCCGGTCGAGCCGGTCCATCTGTTCGGGTTTCGAATCGATCTCCATGCGGATCCGCGATCCCGCTTCGTCAATCAGATCGATCGCCTTGTCCGGCAGCTGCCGGTCGGATATGTAGCGATGAGACAGGTTGGCAGCGGCGACGATTGCCGGGTCTGTTATGTCGACACCGTGGTGTACTTCGTAGCGTTCCTTCAGTCCACGCAGGATAGCGATCGTGTCTTCGACCGTCGGTTCATCGACCAGCACTTTCTGGAACCGTCGTTCAAGTGCTGCGTCCTTTTCAACGTACTTTCTGTACTCATCGAGTGTCGTCGCGCCAACGCAGTGGAGTTCTCCGCGTGCCAGTGCGGGCTTGAGCATATTGCCCGCATCCATCGCACCCTCCGCCTTGCCGGCGCCAACCATCGTGTGAAGTTCGTCGATAAATAGGATGACCTGTCCTTCCTGCTTCGCGAGGTCGCTGAGAACTCCCTTTAGACGCTCCTCGAACTCGCCGCGAAACTTGGCGCCGGCAATCAGCGAACCCATATCCAGCGACAGAATGCGCTTGCTCTTCAGCCCTTCGGGCACTTCGCCGTTGACTATGCGTTGCGCCAGGCCTTCCACGATCGCCGTCTTGCCCACGCCAGGTGCTCCTATGAGCACGGGGTTGTTCTTGGTTCGTCGCTGCAGGACCTGGATCGTCCTGCGGATCTCGTCGTCACGACCGATAACCGGATCGAGCCGCCCCTGTTCCGCCTGCTCGGTGAGATCGATGGTGAATTTCTCCAACGCCTGGCGGGTGTCCTCGGCGGAAGCATCGGTGACTGTCTCACCACCGCGCAATTCGTCAACCGCTTTCTCCACGGCACCCTTGACCGCAGCGGCGTCTCTGAGCGCCTTCCCCAGTGCTCCCTTGTCATCCACGGCCGCTAGCGCGAACAGCTCGCTCGATATGTAGCTGTCGTCGCGCGCCTGGGCCAGCTTGTCCGTCACATTGAGCAACCTGGCCAGATCGGCTGAGATATGAACGTCGCCCGCCGTTCCCTCGACGCTGGGCAAACGGTCGAGTTGCTCGCCGAGTTGCGACCGCAGCTTGTCGACCTTTACGCCCGCATGAGTCAGCAGGTGCCGCACAGTGCCGCCCTCCTGATCGAGCAGGGCGACCATCAGGTGCGATGGTTCTATGTATTGCTGGTCGCGGCCGACGGCAATCGATTGTGCATCGGCCAGCGCCATTTGAAACTTCGTTGTCAGCTTGTCCATTCGCATGGGCTCGCCTCCGGTTAACCCAGGACTGCCTTAGGAAACCTCTGATTCATTCATGAACTCGTATCTTGCGCCTAAAATATCCAGCTTCTGCGTTGCAAATCTTCGCAATAGCTGGCTATTACGTGCGATTCGCGCCTTGCATCTGAACATTTTGGATCACAATCTACTTCGCTCAGAATAAATCAGATGTTTCCTAGAAATGGGGTACGAATAACCTGATTTCAATGGCGGTGTGTTGGTCTCCGTGTTACACGAGGGGGTGAGTTCTCAAGCCAGATCAGGGTGACCATGCGACCGCATTCTCCATCCCGCCGGTAGGAATAGAAACGCCCGGGATCGGAAAAAGTACACTCGTCGCTGGCGCTCACGTCGCGGACCCCGGCCAATGTCAGCCGGCGTCTGGTCGCCTCACGCAGATCGACATGCCAGCGGCCGCCACGACCAGGCCGTATCGCCGCGTCGCAGCCTGGGTCGAATGCCAGCAGGGCTTCCGGCACCTCGGAACCGACTTCAAAGGCAGTCTGACCGATACACGGCCCCAGCCACGCAATGATCTGGCCGTGTTCGGCGCCGAGTGCCGTCACTGCCGCCTCGACAACACCCGCGACCAGCCCGCGCCATCCCACATGGGCGGCCCCGACGCGCGTACCATCCCGCTTACAGAGCAAGACGGGAAGACAATCGGCCGTGAGAACCGCGCAAACGATGTCGACGCACCCGGTGACGGCCCCGTCAGCCTCGACTGGCGTACCCGACGAAGCGCTCGCTTCTATCACGCGCTTGCCGTGTACCTGGTTCAGCCACACCGGTTCGGATGGCAATTTCGCCACGCTGCGCAGTCTCTTGCGATTTTCATTGACCGTCGTCAGCGCGTCGCCAGTCCGGGCGCCGAGGTTCAGGTCAGCATAGCAACCCTTACTGACACCACCGCAACGTGTCGTCGAATACGCATGAATGCTCGCTGGTGCGGGCCACTCCGGCACGATCAGCGGTGATTCTTTCAAGCGTCACCCCCTGCCTCCAGATCTGCCTTGAGAACATCCAGCAGCTGGCGCATATCAGACGGCAGTGGAGCCCGGCATTCGATCGATTCTCCGGTTTCGGGGTGAACAAAGCTGAGGCGACTCGCATGCAGGGCCTGGCGTCTGAATGTCGTCATCATGTCTTTCAGGGCCTCGGTCGCGCCGGCCGGTATTTTCCGTCGACCGCCATAGACGGGATCACCAAGCAGCGGGTGTCTGATGTGCGCCATGTGGACTCTGATCTGGTGAGTTCGACCGGTTTCCAGCTTGGCAAGCATGTGAGTGTGAGCCCGGTAGCGCCTGACAACCCGGTAGTGGGTACGAGCCTCCTTGCCATCCTCGCGTACAGCCATCCGCAGGCGGTCGACCGGGTGGCGGCCGATCGGCTGGTCGATCACCCCCCCTGCAGTGAGAACGCCCTGGCAAACCGCCTGGTACTCGCGATGGACAGCGCGTCGTTCGATCTGTCGAACCAGATCGGTGTGCGCCTGTAACGAGCAAGCCACGACCATCAGGCCCGATGTGCCCTTGTCCAGCCTGTGGACGATGCCCGCCCGGGGCAGATCCGCCTGCCCGGCACGGAAGTGCAGTAGTGCGTTCATCAGGGTTCCGCCAGGGTTGCCGGCGCCCGGGTGTACGACAAGCCCGGCCGGCTTGTTCACTACGATGAGCGACTCATCCTCGAAAACAATATCCAGATCAATGTCTTCCGGGACGGCCTCTTGCTGTTTCTCGGGCTCCGCCCGAACGCATATCGTCTCCCCGCCAATGACCTTGTCACGGGGTTTGCGTCGTGAGCCATCGACCAGGGCCTGCCCGCCCAGGATCCACAACTTGAGGCGACTGCGCGAAAATTCAGGAAACATCGAAGCCATCGCCTGATCCAGCCGGCGGCCGGCGAGATCGATCGGGACAACAGCGGTATATTCCTGGATTTCGGACATGGGAAGGAACCGGGGACGGGGCATGGAGGTCGGAAAGAACGTGGGAAGTTTACGTTATAATGCCGCGCCTTTGGGGCACCCAGGAACCGGTTTGGAAATAAGAAGAGCCCGTCTGATACGAATAGTGCAAGGCTTTTTGCTGGTCATGGTTATCGGCGTGTCCGCTTGCAGTAACAAGCGGGCCGATAACGCGCTCAATCCCGGCACCGCCGACGCACTTCAGATTTATCAAAAATCCGAGCGCTCGTTGAGCAACGGTAATTTTCCCCGTGCCATCTCGGGCTTCGAGTATCTGCTGGCGGTATATCCGTTCAGCGACTATGCAAAACAAGGTCAGCTGGATCTGATGTACGCCCATTACCGTAATGACGATCCCGATTCGGCAATCGAAGCGGCCGACCAGTTCCTGCTCGAGAACCCGACCCACCCGAGGGTCGACTATGCACATTATATAAAAGGGCTGGTGTATTTCGAGAGAAAGCGCGGACCGCTGGAAAAATTGTTGCGTGTCGATCTGGCCAAGCGACCTCCCGAAAATCTTCTGGATTCCTATCGAAGCTTCTCCATTGTCGTCACTCAGTTTCCCGACAGCCCGTATGCCGCTGATGCAAGGCAGCGCATGGTGTACTTAAGAAGCCGGCTGGCCCAATACGAGTTATACGTGGCGGCCTATTACATGAACCGCGGGGCATACGTCGCGGCAGCCAACCGCGCCAGGTACGTCCTTGAGCACTACGACCAGACCTCGTCCGTCGCGCAGGCCCTGCAGATCATGGTCGCGGCCTATCGCAGGCTCGAATTGCCGGAGCTGGCCAACAACTCGATGCGCGTGCTGGAAGAAAATTATCCCGACCAGGCCTTTGCTTACGGCGAACGCGGGACCGATGTACACGGCACCTTCCTCGAGCGCTGGATTCTGCGTCGGGGCAGCAGGCAAGAGTGACTTTTCGCACGGTGTAACCCACCACCAGGCACGACAACGGTTGCCGTTATCCCGCGTCAAATCCGGACGTGATCGGGTATCGCCAGTCGCGGCCGAAGGCGCGTCGGCTGATTCGCACTCCGGGTGGTGCCTGTCGACGCTTGTATTCGGCCCGTTTGACCAGACCCAGAATTGTACCGACGACTGCCCTGTCGTAACCCATTTCAATGATCTCGTCGACGGACCGGTCTTCCTCGATGAAGGCCTCCAGTATCGGATCGAGCACATCGTATTCCGGCAGGGAATCGCTGTCTTTCTGGTCTTCGCGCAGTTCTGCCGAAGGTGGCCGGGTGATGATGCGTTCCGGAATCACCCGCGAGACACCATTACGATAGCGACACAAGCGATAAACCAGTGTTTTGCTGCAGTCCTTGATCGGTGCAAAACCCCCGGCCATGTCTCCGTACAAGGTGGCGTAGCCAACTGCCATCTCGCTCTTGTTGCCGGTCGACAACAGCATCAGCCCCAGCTTGTTGGAAATTGCCATCAGGATGATGCCCCTGGCCCGCGACTGGATATTCTCTTCGGTGGCGTCTTCCGGCAGGCCGGCAAAAAGATCCGCCAGACCAGCCCGAACGGCCTCGACGATCGGCTCTATCGGCACGATGTCATAGTGGATGTTCAGGCAGCGCGTCATCGCTTTTGCATCTTCGTTACTCATCGAGGTCGTGTACCTCGACGGCATCATCACAACCCGCACCCTTTCCGGGCCCAGCGCATCGACCGCAACCGTCAGGGTCAGGGCTGAATCGACCCCGCCTGAAAGACCCAGTATGACGCCCGGAAAATTGTGTTTATTGACATAATCTTTAACGCTCAGCACCAGCGCCTGATAGACACCTTCGACGGTTTCCGGTCGCGGATCGCAGTCGCCTGGCTGGGGCACTGCGGTTCCATTTTCGAGGGTGAAATCGACGACTCGCAGCGCCTCATCAAAAGACGGCAGGCGTGCAACGATCTCACCGCCGGCATCCATCACGCACGAACCGCCGTCGAATACCAGTTCGTCCTGACCACCGACCATGTTGCAATAAAGCAAGGGCAGACCGGTTTCGGCCGCACGGCTTTTCAGGATACGCTCGCGTCTCGCATCGATGTCCATTTCGTATGGCGAACCGTTAATAACCAGGATCAACTGCGCGCCATCTTGTTTACAGCTCTCAGCGGGGCCGGTTTCCCAGATGTCTTCGCAGATCGTAATCCCGCAACGAATATCGCCAAGCGAGACGACGCAGGCGGACTCACCCGGTTCGAAATAGCGCTTTTCATCGAAAACGCCATAGTTCGGCAGCAGTCGCTTACGATAGTTGGCAATGATGTTGCCATCGCTGATCAGGGCCGCGCTGTTGAAGATTCGATCTTCTTCGTATTCCGGATAGCCAACGAGAACCGTGATACCGCTGATCTCGTCACACAGCTTTCTTAGCGCAGCAGCGACACTTTTTCTCATATTGCCGTGGAACAACAGGTCCTCCGGTGGATATCCGCAGATACTCAGTTCCGGGAAGACAACCACGTCAGCCCCTAATCGATCGCGCGCGTCATGCGCTCTTTCGAGCAGGCGACGGGTGTTGCCTTCCACATCACCGACGACGGGGTTGATTTGGGCGATGGCTACCTTGAGAGACATATTGTGACCGCAGGCCTGGCGGATATGCTCAGGAGAACCGCTCCAGCATCGCGTGACCCATCTCGGCAGGTGACCGGACGGTAGCGACACCGGCTTCCTCCAACGCTGCAAACTTTTCCTCTGCGGTTCCCTTGCCACCGGATATGATGGCGCCCGCATGCCCCATCCGTTTACCCGGAGGTGCTGTCACACCGGCGATATATGCGACCACCGGCTTGCTCATCGAATCGGCAATGTATTGCGCCGCAGCTTCTTCATCGCTGCCACCTATTTCACCCACCATGACGACTCCCTCGGTTTGTTCGTCCTGCTCGAACAAGGCCAGGCAATCGATAAAGTCCATCCCGCGCACCGGATCTCCTCCAATGCCGACACAGGTCGATTGCCCCAGTCCGTTCTTCGTCGTTTGATATACCGCTTCATAGGTCAGGGTGCCCGATCTCGAAACGATGCCGATTTTGCCCGGCAGGTGTATGAAGCCCGGCATGATCCCTATCTTGCATTCGCCGGGCGTGATTACACCCGGGCAATTCGGCCCGACCAGGCGGCAATCCCGCTCCCTGAGTACGGCCTTGACGCGAACCATATCGAGTACCGGTATGCCTTCCGTAATACAAACGATAAGATTGATGCCTCCGTCCGCCGCCTCGAGAATGGCATCCGCCGCAAACGGCGCAGGCACATAGATCATGCTCGCCTGGGCGCCGGTCTCGGCGACAGCCTCCCGAACGGTATCGAAAACGGGAAGATCCAGGTGTGTCTCACCACCTCGCCCGGGTGTCACGCCACCGACAATCCTGGTGCCGTACTCGATGCTCTGCTCTGAATGGAAGGTCCCCTGGCTGCCGGTAAAACCCTGGCAAATGACCTTTGTGTCTGCGTTGATCAGGATACTCATTCAAATCGCTCCGGGATTCGTCCAGATATGGTGGTGGTCGGGCTGTGCTTACGCGGCGACTGCCTGTTTGGCGGCGTCGGTCAGATCGTCGGCTGTCCTGATGTCGAGTCCGCTTTGTGCGAGAAGTTCGAGACCTTTTTTCGCGTTCGTTCCTTCGAGTCGAACGATGACCGGCACCTCTACCCCAACCTCCTTGATGGCCGATATGACGCCATCGGCAATCAGGTCGCAGCGAACAATCCCACCAAAAATATTGATGAGGATGGCCTTCACTTTGTCGTTGGAGAGGATCAGCTTGAAGGCATCGGACACTTTTTGCGAAGTTGCACCGCCACCGACATCGAGGAAATTGGCGGGCTCTCCACCATTTAGCTTGATCAGGTCCATGGTCGCCATCGCCAGACCGGCGCCGTTAACCATGCATGCGATATCCCCATCCAGCGAAACATAATTAAGACCGTGCGCGCTGGCTTCGTTTTCTTTCTCGTCTTCCTGGCTTGGATCACGCCACCTGAGCAGACGCGACTGCCGGAACAGCGCGTTCTCCTCGATATTGATCTTGCCGTCCAGCGCCACGACGCTGCCGGCCTTGGTGACGATGAGCGGATTGATCTCTATCAGGCTCGCATCGCGTTCCTCGAAGAGACGGTACAGGGCCTGGACGATCCTGGTGAATTCCTTCGTCTGGCTCTTGTCCAGACCGAGCCCGAACCCCAGTTCCCTGGCCTGGTAGCCTTGCAGCCCCGCCGCCGGGTGAATTGCGACAGTAAAAATTTTCTCCGGCTCCGTCGCCGCAACTTCCTCGATATCCATCCCACCCGCTGCCGATGCCATGAAGACGATCTGCTCGCACGACCTGTCGACGAGGAGGCTCAGGTAGAGTTCTCTTTCGATCTGGGATCCTTCCTCGACCAATACAGTGCTGACCGGCAGTCCTTCCGGCCCTGTTTGATGGGTAACGATCTGCATGCCCAACATTTCCTGAGCAAGAGCCTTGACCTCCCCGGGGCTATGAGCCAGCTTCACGCCGCCCGCTTTGCCGCGACCACCGGCATGAACCTGTGCCTTGACGACCCACAGCGAGCCGCCAAGCTCGCGGGCCGCTTTTTCTGCGTCATCGCCGGTACGCGCCGGGATTCCCTTTGGGGTCGGGATTCCATACTCGGCAAATAATTGTTTCGACTGGTATTCGTGCAGATTCATGCGGTCCCCCAGCATTGCGCGAACCCGTCAGAATATCGGCCACGACCCCCAGGCCGCCTGTTGTGGCGCAGGGGTCTGTTAGCGGTCCTGTCTCACCGGGTCCGGAGAAAATCGAGACGCATATTCTGGGGTATAGCTGCGGATTAGGGAACCTCTGATTTGGTCTGGACGAAGTAGATCGCGGTCGAAAATGTTCAATTTCGAAGATCCGCGATGCAGGCACCGGGTGCAAGACAGGAGTTCACGACTGGATCAGGGGTTCCCCAGGCAAAGAAATCCTGGCCTGCGACAGACGTCCGACGGTACTGCCTTTCGCTGATCGGAGGTGAAGCTCTGACATGCTGATAGAATGCCCTCGTTGATCAGCCAGGAAGGCAGCAAACACAGCATGTCCACCGCCGCGTCCGAGATCGATCCGGTCGAAACCCATGGCGTTACAGATGCGCCGGCACCGGAATTCGCCTGGCGGGTTCTCCGCCTCGTCAACATCTTCCGGACCCTTGCGGCGATCTTCCTGATCGCGATGTTCTTGCTGACCGACTCACCCCACCTGATCGGTAACGCCAATCCGGATCTCTTTTTCGGCACCGCGTTGTCCTACGCAGTGTTCGGGATGCTGAATGACTTCGCAGTGACCCAACGATGGCCGTCCCTGATGGCGCAAAGCATCGCGCAGGCACTGGCGGACATCGTCGCTCTCGTCACCATGACCCACGCAAGTGGCGGTCTCGACAGCGGTCTCGGCAACCTCCTGATCGTCAGCATCGGCGCCGTCGCTTTGATCTGGCCACGCCGACGCGCCCTGATGTTCGGCGCCATGGCGGCGATTGCCGTCATTTTCGAACAATATCTGAATGTGCTGAAAGGCAGCGCCACGATCGCGGATTTGACGCCGGCCGGTGTCCTTGGTGGCATCCTGCTGTTTATCTCCTATGCGGCGCACCCGCTGGCGAGACGCATCCAGGAAAGCGAGGCGCTCGCCCGTCAGCGTGGCATCGATCTTGCGAATCTTGCCCAGTTGAACGAATACATCATTCGCAACCTGCGGGAGAGCATCGTGGTGGTCGACGGCGACGATAATATTCGTCTCATGAACGAAGCAGCCGCCAATTACCTTGGCACGACAGGGACGCTGAGAGGCAAACCGCTGAACGATATCTCTCCACGCCTGCTCGATTGCGTGCAAGCCTGGCGTGCCGGTCAGGGATTTGACAACCAGGCGCCAACTTCGGTGATTGCGGCAGATGGCACGACCATCATCAATCCATACTTCGCACCGATCGGTCACGGGCAGCAAGGGGCTCTGCTGATTTTCCTGGAGGACGCATCGGCACTGGCCGAAAAGGTCCAGCAATCGAAACTGGCGTCGCTGGGCCGCCTGTCAGCGAGCATCGCTCATGAAATCCGAAACCCGGTAGGCGCGATGAGTCACGCGGGCCAGTTGCTGGCGGAGAACACCACCCTGAGCAAACAGGAGCTGAAACTGACGGAGATCATCAACACCAATGCCCGTCGCGTGAGCTCTATTATCGAAAGCGTACTGCAATTCTCCAGGCGCGAGCAGACGAGCCCCGAGCGACTCGACCTGGTTGAGTGGGTCGATCAGTTCGTAACGGAATTCGTGACGACCTGCCAAATCCCTCCGGAGCGTCTGATTATTATAAATAGCGAATCAAGCCTCGACGTTCGCATGGACCCGGGGCACTTGCACCAGGTAATGTGGAATCTGTGTGAAAACGCCTTGAGATATGGGGATGTAGAGCAGTCGGGGGGTACAGTCGATCTCGCCCTGGGCCGGCGGCTATCGAATCGCCGGCCCTACCTCGAGATCCGCGACCGCGGACCCGGCATACCGGAACGTCTGAACGACCGCATATTCGAACCCTTCTTCCGCGGCGCGGAGGGGGAAAACACCGGCACCGGGCTCGGCCTGTTTATCTCAAGGGAGCTGTGCGAGTGCAACAGAGCGGCGCTTGTCTATGAACCACGCCCGGGTGGTGGCAGTGTTTTTCGTATTATCTTTTCCGATCCTTTGCGTTGGGAGCAATGACGAATGGCGAAACCTGTCGTACTGGTTGTCGATGACGAGCCCGATATCCGCGATCTTCTGTCGATGACGCTCGAGCGCATGGATCTCGGCACCGAGACCTGTGAGGATCTGACCTCGGCGCGCAAACGTCTGAGCGCCGGCGGCATCGATCTGTGTCTGACGGATATGCGATTGCCGGATGGTGACGGTCTGGAACTGGTCGAGTGGATGCAGGTGAAAACGCCGCATGTGCCGGTTGCCGTCATCACGGCGCACGGCAATGTCGAAACCGCCGTGCGCGGGCTGAAGCTCGGCGCCTTTGATTTCGTATCCAAGCCGCTCCAGGTCACGGATCTCCGGAAAATGGTCAATACGGCCCTGCGACTCGCCGGCAAAGAGATTCAGAGCAAGAAGGACGGCCGTTTGATCGGTGATTCGGCAGCCATGGACAAGGTCCGCGAAATGATCGCCCGGGTGGCTCGCAGCCAGGCGCCGGTGCACATTTTCGGCGAATCCGGGACCGGCAAGGAACTGGTCGCAAGGCTGATCCACGATTCCGGGCCCAGATCGGAGCATCCGTTCGTGCCGGTCAATTGCGGCGCAATTCCGACCGAACTGGTGGAAAGCGAGCTATTTGGCCACCGCAAGGGCAGTTTTACCGGCGCGGTGGAAGACAAGGAGGGACTCATCCGCAGCGCAGAGGGCGGAACGCTGTTGCTTGACGAGATTGGCGATCTGCCGCTCCACATGCAGGTAAAGCTGCTCAGAGTGATACAGGAGCGCGCCGTCAGACCCGTCGGAGAAACAAGAGAGATACCGATCGACGTGCGCATCCTCAGTGCCAGCCACCGGGATCTTGGGGAACTGGTTGCAAAAGGAGAATTCCGCGAAGACCTTTACTATCGGATCAATGTGATCGATCTCCTGGTCCCGCCGCTGAGAGCAAGGGATGGGGACATTTTGCAGCTGGCCGAATGCCTGCTGGCCAGGCTGGGAACCCGCATGGGGATAGAAAAACTCGAGATGTCGACCGCCGCCGGCAAGAAGCTGACAGCACACAACTTCCCGGGCAATGTCAGGGAACTGGAGAATATCCTCGAACGGGCCGTAACCCTGTGTGACGAGGGCCCTATCGAAGCCGATGACATCGAGATTCGCAGCGACCAGGCCGCCGCCATGCGGCTGCCGGCACTCGACACCAGCGGTGCGCCGCTCGAATCACAGCTGGAAAACGTCGAGCGCGATGCCATCGTCCAGGCCCTGGAACAGACGCAATATAACAAGACCGCGGCGGCCAAGCTGCTTGGTATCAGCTTCCGGGCGCTGCGCTACAGGATAAAGAAACTGGGGCTCGACTAGTAACTTATGGGCACTGGCATGCAGCCATAGGTGACACAAATTGTCAGTTTGTGACATCACTACGGGGTCACGCACCCTCAACTTGATAGCTCAAACTTAGCAGAAATTTATTTATCCTCATCTTTTCAATAATTTACGTGTTAGTTGGCAAAATTGGCACGGTCCTTGCTTCTCTTCCGGATACAGGCTTTTTTAGCCGTACATCGGTCTCAAACGGGACCAACATTTGATCCCGACAGGGACTAGAGGAGAGGAAACATGCGAAAGCAACAGCAGGGTTTTACACTGATCGAACTGATGATCGTCGTGGCGATTATCGGCATCCTGGCCGCGATTGCGATCCCGGCCTACCAGGACTACACAGTCCGCGCAAAAGTCACTGAGGGTCTCAACGCGGTTGCCGCCGCCAAGACGGCGATTGCGGATACCTGGAACTCCAACGGCGGGTTCCCGGCCGACAATCCGACCGCCGGTCTGTCCAACGCAACTGACTACGCTACGCAATACGTGATCAGCATGCAGCTGGCTGCGGCCGCGGGTGTGAACGCAGACGGTAGCGACGGCACGCAGGTCACGGTCACCTTCGACGGGAGCATACTGGGCATCGCCGCCAATGATGACATCATCTTCATTGGTTCGAGCAACGTAGCCGGTGGCGTAGAATGGGACTGCACGGGTGGCTCCTTGGCTGGCAAGTATCGCCCGGCCAACTGCCGATAAAAGGTGATCGATTGTTTTGCCTGACAGTGATTTGATGTCGCAATCGACACCGAAATCCCGAGTTGGCAGAGCATGAATCGAGAAACACACAAGGGCGTCGTCCTGCAGGACGGCGCCCTTGTGCTTTTGCACTTTGAAGCCAGTGGGTTAGACTCGGTATCTGAACCTGGCTATGAATTGAGACAAAAAGAAGTCTCCCGGATTTTCAAAGAGATACAGCGGGAAGCTGATCCGGACATGATGGATGTCGACTAGGGGTCGAATGGGACCATGGTAGCAACCGTAACTGACATCAAATTGAGAGGCCTTCCGAGACGCCTGGTCGCGGAAGGCGTCGTCGATGAAGCGGCCTTGCAGAAGGCCACCGAGGAGGCCAAGAAGGCCAGGGCCTCACTGGTCTCCTACCTGGTTGACAAGCAGCTGGCGGAGCCGAGTGATGTCGCACTCGCTGCCTGCCATGAGTTCGGCGTACCGATTATGGATCTCGGCTCGCTTGAACTGGACCTCGACGTGGTCCGCCTCGTGGACCTTTCGCTGGTCGAAAAACACCAGGCGCTGCCCCTGTTCAAACGAGGCCGCAAACTTTATCTGGGCTTATCCGACCCGACCAATCTGCAAGCCGTCGACGAGATCAAGTTCCAGACCGGTCTGGCCGTCGAGGCAGTCGTCGTAGAGGATGACAAACTCCGGGTCCAGCTGGCCAAGGCGCTGGAAGCGGCGGACACGACCTTTACCGCCTTCGACGATGATGACTTCGATCTGGACAATCTGGACGTCAGCGCCGGGGACGAACCGGTGGGTGAAGATATCACCCGGGCCGACGTTGAAGACGCACCCGTGGTTCGGTTTGTCAACAAGGTCTTACTCGACGCCATCAAAAAAGGCGCCTCGGATATTCATTTCGAACCCTACGAACACCAGTTTCGTGTGCGCACCAGAATGGATGGCGTGCTCAAGGAACTCGCACGACCGCCTGTTGCGCTGGCCGGAAAAGTCGCCGCGCGGATCAAAGTCATGGCGAGGCTGGACATAGCGGAACGGCGCATACCGCAGGACGGACGCATCAAGATGCGGCTGTCCAAGAAGCGCTCTATCGATTTCCGCGTCGCACCTGCCCCACCCTGCACGGGGAAAAAGTGGTGCTGCGAATCCTCGATTCGAGCAACGCCCAGTTGGGCATCGATGCCTTGGGCTACGAGGAAGAGCAAAAAATATCCTACCTCGAAGCCCTGGCGAGACCTTACGGGATGATTCTCGTCACGGGTCCGACCGGTAGCGGCAAGACGGTTTCACTGTATACCGGCCTGAACACGCTCAATACCGAAGATCGCAACATTTCTACCGCGGAAGACCCGGCTGAAATCAATATACCTGGCATTAACCAGGTCAACGTGAGGCCAAAAGTCGGCCTGACCTTCGCAACCGCCCTCAGAGCGTTTCTCAGACAGGATCCGGATGTGATCATGGTCGGCGAGATTCGGGACCTGGAGACGGCCGAGATCGCGATCAAGGCGGCGCAAACAGGCCATCTAGTGCTGTCCACCGTGCATACCAATGACGCTCCGAAAACGCTGACCCGATTGGTCGATATGGGCGTCAAGCCGTACGCCATAGCGTCAAGCGTCAGCCTGATCATCGCCCAGCGTCTTGCACGCCGGCTATGCAACAACTGCAAGCAGCCAAAAGAAATACCGTCGGAAGCGTTGCTGCAGGAAGGATTTACGCAACAGGAAATCGACGCCGGACTGAAGATTTACGGTCCGATCGGATGCGATCAATGTACCGATGGCTACAAGGGCCGAGTCGGAATCTACCAGGTGATGCCGCTAACGGATGAAATAGGTCGCATCATCATGGAAGGTGGCAACAGCATGCAGATTGCCGAACAAGCCGAAAAAGAAGGCGTCTGGGATCTGCGCTGCTCCGGTATCCAGAAAGTCCGTGACGGCATCACCAGTCTGGAAGAAGTCAACCGCGTGACGGTAGAGTAGCGGGCACTTGGCACTAACACTATTCAAGGACCGAAGGCGAGGAATCCATGGCTGAAGCAATCGCCAAAGAGTTTCCCTTTACATGGGAAGCCACAGATATTCGTGGGACACGGGTCAAGGGTAAGTCTGTCGCGGTCAACGAGGCCGCGGTTCGGGCCAGCCTGCGCCGACAGGGTCTCGTTCCCAGCCGCATAAGAAAACAGTCCACACTGTTTCAGAAACGCCAGAAGATAACGCCGCAGGATATCGCAATATTCAGTCGCCAGCTAGCGACGATGATGGCGGCCGGCATCCCCCTGGTGCAGGCCTTCGACATCGTCGGTGCGGGGCACGAAAACCAGAGCATGCAGAAGCTCATCATGAGCGTGAAAACGTCGGTCGAGGGTGGCGCTACGCTGGCCGAATCGCTGGCCAAGCACCCGATGCATTTCGATGATCTTTTTGTCAACCTCGTCGCGGCCGGCGAGCAATCCGGCGCCCTGGAAACCTTGCTGGATAAGATCGCCACCTATAAAGAAAAGACCGAACTGATCAAAACGAAGATCAAGAAAGCGATTACCTACCCGACGGCGGTCGTCGCGGTTGCGATTATCGTGACATCGATTCTGCTGATCTTCGTTATCCCCCAGTTCGAGAGCCTTTTCCAGAGTTTTGGCGCCGACCTGCCTTCATTTACACGTATGGTTGTCGATCTTTCTTTATTTGTGAGAACCAAGGGCTGGCTGATTGTGATGGTCGCCGTGGCTGCGGTCCTCAGTTTCACCTATTTCCGCAAGCGATCGCGAAAATTTCACCACTTCGTCGATCGGATGTCGTTGAAAATACCGATTATTGGCGAGGTTCTTCGCAAGTCGGCAATTGCCCGATATGCGCGCACGCTGTCGACAATGTTTGCCGCCGGTGTGCCGCTGGTGGAAGCGCTTGAATCCGTCTCAGGCGCAACGGGCAATGTGGTTTATGCGAAGGGTGTTCTGGAAATCCGCGATGAAGTCGCCACGGGCCAGCGCCTGCAGCGTGCCATGGAGGCGACGGATCTGTTTCCCAACATGGTCGTGCAGATGGTCGCGGTGGGCGAAGAATCAGGCAGCCTGGACGACATGATGGCCAGGGTTGCCGATTTTTACGAAGCGGAAGTCGACGATGCCGTAGATAATCTCAGCACCCTGCTGGAGCCGATGATCATGGCGATACTCGGCGTGCTGGTCGGCGGTCTCGTCATCGCCATGTATCTGCCGATCTTCAAACTCGGCGCCGTCGTCTGATTACTGATCGATCTGACGACGTGGTTCCGGATAATCGGCCCGCGTAGCTGGATGGCGCCGGCAGGACAGTCGTTATGAGTGATCTCTCCGCCGCCCTGGGTAGCAATCCGCTGCTATTTATCACCGTGGTGTTCGTGCTGGGCCTGCTGGTTGGCAGCTTCCTGAACGTGGTGATCTTCAGATTCCCGATAATGCTGAAGCGTGACTGGGAAGACCAGTGCCGGGAACTGATCGGTCCGACAGGCGAGCCGCGCGAAGAAGGTGAATCCGGCGCCGAAAAGGCCGCGCATCGCTTCAATCTTGTCGTTCCGGGATCGCATTGCCTGAAATGCGGGCACGAGATCACGGCGATCGAGAATATCCCGGTACTCAGTTACCTTTTTCTGAAGGGACGCTGTTCATCTTGTGGTGTACGCATTTCGGCTCGATATCCCATCATCGAGATCGTCACCGCCATCCTCTCGGCGCTGGTCGCATGGCGTCTTGGTCCGGGATGGCAGACCATCCTGGCGCTGACGTTCACCTGGGCGCTTATTGCCCTGGCAGGGATCGATCTCGATGAAAAACTCTTGCCGGACGCAATTACTTTACCACTGCTGTGGCTGGGTCTGATCGTCAGCCTGTGGTCTTTCCCCGCCTTTGCCGATGTGCGCAGCGCCATTATAGGTGCGGCCGGCGGCTATCTGAGTTTGTGGTTGCTGTTTCATCTGTTCCGCCTGATAACCGGCAAGGAAGGCATGGGGTATGGCGACTTCAAGCTACTTGCCGCGCTGGGCGCCTGGTCCGGTTGGCAGATGCTGCCGCTTACTGTTCTGCTATCGACCGTCGTCGGCGCCGTCGTCGGTGTGGTGCTCATTGTTGCCGGGCGCCGCGATCGACAGACCGCAATACCTTTTGGTCCCTACCTCGCCGCGGCAGGCTGGATATCTTTGCTCTGGGGCACTGACATCATGGACTTTTATCTAGCGACCTCCGGGTTGAGATAGATGTCCGTCCGTGGCCCGCAAGTCACGATGATCGTCGGCCTGACCGGCGGCGTTGCCAGCGGCAAGTCCGCCGTTTCAGATTTATTTGCCAAACTGGGTGTGCCGGTCCTGGATACCGACCGAATCTCGCGCGAAATTGTTCTTGCAGGTTCGCAGGGACTGGTGCAGGTCCGGGAGCGATTTGGCGACAGCATCCTATCCAGCGACGGCAGTCTTGACCGACAGGCGCTGCGGGAACTGGTCTTTTCAGACACACGGGCACGAAAGGACCTGGAAGCGATCACGCACCCGCTCATCATCGAAGAACTTGCTCGTCAGTCGGAACTGGCAGGCGGCCCATACCAGGTTCATGTCATACCGCTGCTGGTAGAGACCGGCATGCAGGACCGGGTCGACCGAGTGCTGCTGGTCGACTGCCCGGTCGAACTACAACTGGCAAGATTGAGATCGAGAGACAAGGCGTCGGGCCAGTCTGCGCAACGCATCATCGATGCGCAGAGCGATCGCCGCGCGCGTCTGGCGATCGCCGACGATGTACTGGTCAATGACGCGCGACGCGATGAGCTACCCGGACTTGTCGGCAGGCTGGACGATTACTACCGGCGGCTCGTCAGAGAGGGAAAAACGGATGCGGCGGGGCTGCGTTTGCCGTAGAAAGCCTGCTGGTGGACAATACCGCGATGAGCCCGCGTGCCGCAAAAGTTTCCGGAGTGGATCAGGCCGAGAGCCTGATCACCTATGAGCAGCCGCTGGCCGAGCGAATGCGTACGTTTTTGCGACTGGAGTTTCTCGCCCAGCAGGCCAATCACCACTCCCTGCAATCGTCGGCGTGGAGCAGCAGGGCCGCTGTCGACAGTCTGCTGGAAATCCTCACCATCCTGGGACGTGGAGACATCCGCAGCGAAGTGCTCAAGGAACTCGAGCGACAGGCCTCCCTGCTTGCACCCTTCAGCGCACGGTCCGGGGTGGATACATCCCGTCTCGATGCGCTACTCGAAAAGGTTTCTCAACTCAGGTCCGCACTCGCCCAGGTGGGTGCGCATTATATTCAGGAACTGAGGGAATCTGAGTTTTTGAGCGCCGTCAAGCATCGCAGCGCAATTCCGGGCGGAACCTGTGAGTTCGATCTGCCCGACTTCAAACATTGGCTCAATCTGTCTTATGAGGAACGCGCGAAGGACTTCCAGGCCTGGTTCGCAGCGATAAAGCCATTGTGCGACGCGGTCGCGCAGCTGTTGTGGCTGACACGGGAATCCGCGCAGGGCAAGCCGATGGTCGCCAAAGGCGGTCAGTTTCAGCACTCGCTCGAGCGAGGAACGGGTTGTCAGCTTCTCAGGGTCTCGCTGGCAGTGCCCAGCGCGGTTTATCCCGAGATCAGTGGCAGCCAGCATCGGTTCACGATACGTTTCCTTTCCTGGGAAGGCATCCAGCAAAGACCTGCGCAAGCCATCGGAGATGTGGACTTCATGCTGTCCTGCTGTTGAAACGGTGGCCAGTGAGCGCAAAGAACTGTCGGTAATTTGTCCAGGCTGTGGACAGCGGGTCGTGTGGTCAGACCAGTCTCAATGGCGACCCTTTTGCAGCGAACGCTGCCGAATGATTGATCTGGGCGCCTGGTTCTCCGAGGAACGTGGCATTCCGGGGGAAGAAGCTGAATCCGATGAGACCACAGACCGGTCGACAGAGATCGAATCCAGCGATGTCAGCTGAGCCCCGTTAGCACTGGCACACCGGCATGATCTACAGACTGATTCGATGGCTATTGGTCGCGCTGATAGCGGTCTTGATTGTCATCGTATTGGGTAGGCTGGCAGGACCGGACGGACCGTCCGCAATGTTGCACGAAGGGTTCGAATATCAGGGTGAATATGGCTTCCAAAAGGCCGTGATGGCGGCTATCCCCTGCGCACCTGCCTGCCAGGCGGCGTCCAGATCTTCCATGCACATCCCGCCCAGTGCATAGACAGGCAGTGAACTGGTCGAAGCGATGTCCTTGAATGCCTGCCAACCCATGGCTGCGGCGCCGGGGTGACTACTTGTCGACCCGACCGGGCTCAGGAACGCATAGTCGGCCCCTAGGGATTCCGCCATCGCAATCTCAGCTGCATTGTGACAAGAAGCGCCGAACAGGCCGACATCGGGTCTGGACCTGATCTTCCCCAGGGTGATTGCCGGCGCGTGAATACCGGCGACACCCTTATTTGCAGCAATGGCGCCAATTATTGCGGGATCGCCGTTGATAACGAGCAGCGCGCCGCTATTGCTGCACAACGGGAGCGCAATTTTCAGCAGGGACCCAAGTTTGTCCAGTGACGAGCCGGGCGCCCTTATCTGGACCAGGCCGACGCCGGCCTGAAGGGCATCCTCAAGTCTTGTCGCGAATTCAGCGACTGAGTCGAATGCGCCGCTTATCAGACAGGTCGTCGGTAAGGTCAATGCGGTCACCACCGGTTTGTCCGCCGGTAGCAGCCCGCGCTCCATCAGGCGTTCGGGATGAACCCAGTCGAAAGCCTGTCCCTCCCGTCCCCGCGCCTGCCCTTCGAAGTCCGTAACGAGCCGCACATCCAGATCGATGAAACGATCGGGATATCTGTGTACGTATCGAATCAGCGGTCTCGAGTCGATGACGCGTATCCCGAGTTCCTCTTCCAGCTCCCGGGCCAGCGCCGATTCAGGACTCTCGCCCTGGTTTCGTTTGCCACCGGGGAATTCCCACATGCCCGCCATGTGTTTGCCAGCGGGTCTCCGGGCGATCAGAACATTACCATCATCGTCGCTGAGCACGCCCGCCAGGACGTGAGTAATCCGCAAAGTCACTGCCGATCGTCCACTCCGCTCAACTCAGCCGACCGTGGCAGTGCTTGTATTTTTTGCCTGAACCACACGGACAGGCCTCGTTACGACCGACCTTTTTCTGGCCACGCACAAAGGGTGTCGCCTGCTCCGGCGCGGCTCTCGGACCCACGGCCTGCCCCGGACCGCCAGTCGCGTCAGGCGGTGATGCGTGCTGAAACTTCAGGCGCGAGCTTTCGCGGCGCTGACGCTCCATCGCCTCGACGTCTTCGTTTGTTCGAATCTGAACGCGGCTGAGGATGCTGACGGTGTCGTGTTTTACCCGGTCGAGCAACTCGGTGAACATTTCGTAGGCTTCGCGTTTGTATTCCTGCTTGGGATTTTTCTGCGCATAGCCCCGCAGGTGAATTCCCTGCCGCAGGTAGTCCATCGAGGCAAGGTGCTCTTTCCAGTTTGAATCGAGCTGCTGAAGCATCACCGCTTTTTCGAATTGCCTCATGGTAGATTCGCCGATCGCTTCTACCTTTTCATCGTAGGCCTTGGTAACGGCGCCGAGAACTCTTTCGCGGATTCCATCCGGATCAAGCGAGTGGTCACTCCTGACCCATTCGCCGACGCCAGCGGTGACGCCAAAATCAGCTTCCAGCGATTGCTCCAGGCTATCAATGTCCCAGACTTCCTCGACGCTTTCAGCGGGCACGTTGTCCTCTACCAGATCCTCGATCACTTCTTCACGGACACCGACGATCCAGTCCGCGATATCTTCCGCAGCCATCAACTCCGTCCGCTGCTGATAGACAACCTTACGCTGGTCGTTAGCGACATCATCGTATTCGATCAGCGATTTGCGGATATCGAAGTTGTGCGCCTCTACCTTTCGCTGCGCCCGTTCGATCTGCCGTGTGAGGAGACGACTTTCGATCGCCTCGCCCTCGCGCATGCCGACCCGGGATAACAGGGCCTTTGTCTTCTCCGGCTCACCGAAAATCCTCATCAGGTTGTCGTCCAGCGAAAGATAGAAACGACTCGAGCCCGGGTCCCCCTGCCGACCGGACCGGCCTCGTAGCTGATTGTCTATGCGGCGGGATTCGTGGCGCTCGGTTCCAATGATGTGCAGTCCGCCGGCCGTAACCACATCCTGGTGCAATTTCTTCCACCCCAAGCGAACGTTCTCTTGTGCGTCGTGATCGTCGGACACAGCTGCAAGCTGCGCGTCCAGGCTGCCACCGAGAACGATGTCAGTACCGCGACCGGCCATATTTGTTGCGATGGTAATGGCGCCGGGCCGGCCTGCCTGGGCGATGATCTCGGCCTCCCTGGCATGATGCTTTGCATTCAGGACCTGGTGGGCGAGCTTCTTTTTCTTCAACACATCGGACAGGAGTTCCGAATTCTCGATCGAGGTCGTTCCTACCAGAACCGGTTGTCCCTTCTCGTGACAATATTCCATGTCCTCGAGGATCGCCTGGAACTTGTCGTCCTGTGTCAGGTAGACAAGATCGGCCCCATCGTCGCGAATCATATCCATGTTGGTCGGGATGACCACGACCTCGAGACCGTAAATTTGCTGGAATTCGTATGCCTCGGTGTCGGCCGTACCCGTCATGCCTGCCAGCTTGTCGTACATGCGGAAGTAGTTCTGGAACGTGATAGATGCCAGGGTCTGGTTCTCGGACCGGATCGGCACACCCTCCTTCGCCTCGATCGCCTGGTGCAAACCGTCGGACCAGCGCCGGCCCGGCATTGTCCGGCCGGTGAATTCGTCGACGATGATGACTTCACCATCTTTTACCAGGTATTCGACATCACATCGGTACAGGGAATGTGCTCGCATGGCAGCCGAGAGATGCTGCATCAGGGCGATGTTGGCCGCGTCGTAGAGGCTCTGGTCCTTTTCGATCAGACCAGCCTGCACCATTAACTCCTCAACATGCGCGTGTCCTTCCTCGGTCAGGTGCACCTGTTTGGCTTTCTCGTCCGGCATGTAGTCGCCGGGGCCGTCTTTTTCCTCCTGTGGGCTGAGCTTCGGGATAAGCTTGTCGATCTTGGCGTAGAGATCGGTGTTGTCTTCCGACGGCCCGGAAATAATCAGCGGCGTGCGCGCCTCATCGATCAGGATCGAGTCAACCTCGTCGACCACGGCGTAGTACTGACCGCGCTGCACCCTCGTTTCAAGAGTATAAGCCAGGTTGTCGCGCAGGTAGTCGAACCCGAATTCGTTGTTTGTGCCGTAAGTGATAGCAGCGTTATAGGCTTCCCGCTTCGCCTCGGGGTCCAGCCCGGCGTGTATAACGCCGACGGTTAGACCGAGCGCTTCGAAAACAGGCCCCATCCACTTGGAATCCCGCTTGGCAAGATACTCATTGACGGTGACGATATGGACGCCCTTGCCCGGCAAGGCATTGAGATAAACGGCAAGCGTCGCCACGACGGTCTTGCCTTCACCGGTTCGCATCTCGGCGATCTTGTTCGTATGCAAAGCCATGCCGCCGATGAGCTGAACGTCGAAGTGACGCATATGCACCGTCCGGCCGGCCGCCTCGCGCGCAACCGCAAATGCTTCGACAAGAAGGTCATCCAGGCTCGCCCCTTCTTCGAGACGGCGTCTGAATTCCGACGTCTTTGCCTTCAGTTCGTCATCGCTGAGCGCACTAATCATTGGCTCCAGCGCATTGATTTTGACTACATCGCGACCGTAGTCCTTTAGCAGGCGTTCATTTCGACTGCCAAAAATTCCTGTCAGGATAGACACTTATGATCCTCTATGGGGTTCCGGCACTACCGATACTCAACTTCGTGCAGCGGTCAGGGGGACCGATGCCGACAAAGCTGGTTATTTTACGACTAACTGGGTAGGCAGCAAAACAGGTAAAGGGTTCTGTTTCACCAGGTTTTAGGGTTCGGGCAGGAATCTCTGACTTATTCCGTCGGCGCTTTGTTAGTTCTTGACGTATCGAAGCGGGTTAACCTTGCGTCCGTCCCGAAGTACTTCGAAATGGACATGGGGTCCGGTTGAACGACCCGTCGACCCCATCAGAGCGATGACCTGACCCTTCTTGACCGTCTCGCCTACCTCGACAAGGTTCTCCTGATTGTGCGCATAACGCGTGACCAGGCCATTGCCATGATTCACCTCGATCATCGTCCCATAACCCGAACGATGACCAGACCATGTCACGACGCCTGATGCCACGACCAGTACGTCGCTGCCAACATCACCGGCGAAATCGACACCACGGTGCAATTTCTGTTTGCCGGTAAATGGATCGGTTCTCTGCCCAAAATAGGACGAAATCCAACCTGACACGATCGGCCGGCCTTCCGGATTTTGCTCGTTGCTAAGTCGGCGACTGGTCATCAGGTCCTCGAGCACCGCCAGCTGACTCGACCGGTCGTCGATCTGCATGGCCAGGTCATCGAGCATTCGGTTGAGTTCAAGGGACTCGACCGATGGGCCCGGATCGTCGCTGTCCGGTCCGCCCCGGGCCGGTGCGTCATTGAAATCGAACTCGCCGTCATCCAGATCGGCCATGGTTACGAGACGGCGGCCCAATGCGTCAAGACGAATAATGTGGGCATTGAGCCGCCCGAGCCTGACTGCCAGCGCATCGAGGTTTTCGCCAGCCGCTTTCTCCACATCCGCGAGTTGCACGCGTTGCTCCTCGAGTTCGGCGGCAATCTGTCCGAATTCCGCGGGCAGCTCGTCGGACTGTCCTGCCGAGGTCAGATATCCAACGAGAAAAATGGTGGCAACGACGGCGGCCCCTACCAACAAAGGTACAGGTCGAAGCAGGTCTACCTGCCTCGCGCCGCCGCCGCGCCGAGAATAGATAATGACGTTCATGGAATTGTATCGGCCCCCGAAATGTCGCCGCAGACGGCCAACCCAGGCATTCGCCCAATCTCTTCGATTATGCAAACGATCGGCGCTCGCCGATGTATCCGAATACCGCAATAGACCCCCGAAATGGAGAGTTCAGACTTGTTATTTTCTCTGTCCATTATGCTGGCGACTCCGCAATCGTAGGCTGGAACCCGTAGACCGGTAGTTTTGCGTCACCATCTTTCGGTGGCTTTGCCTTTTTCAGTGGCGCAGAATATGCACTAAAACCCCTGTCGAACTCAAGGGCACAGGTCAAGAAAAATAGAAATGCCACCCGGAAAACCCACACTTCTCAAGGATCTCCTTGGTTCACAATCACTTGCCGACCTGGTCAAACGTGCAGCTTCCAGTGATGCACTCGCGCGGCAGATTCAATCGATACTGCCAGCGGATGTTGCCAGCCATGTCGTCGGGGCCAATATTCGCGACAATCTTGTCGTCGTCATCGTCGATGGTCCCGCATGGGCTGCGCGGGTTCGTTTCGAAGCTTCGTCCATCTGCCGCGTCCTCAGGGACCAGCATGAAGTCGATGTCGCCGGCGTCCGTGTTCGCGTGCATCCTCGATAGCAGATCAGGCCGCGACCGGTGCCGCATAAGATATCGGCAGGTCCGCGACATCCGAGAAAACGATGGAATCCCATGCCTCCTCGCTGGCGAGCAACGCCCTGAGCAGCATGTTGTTGAGGCCGTGTCCCGATTTGTAGCCACTGTATTCGCCGATCAGCGTGTGCCCCAGGAGGTAGAGATCTCCTATTGCATCGAGAATCTTGTGGCGTACGAATTCGTTCTCGTACCTCAATCCGTCCTCATTGAGGATCCTGTAGTCATCCATCACGATTGCGTTATCAAGGCTGCCTCCCTTGACCAGGTTGCTGGATCTGAGCGACTCCATGTCACGCATAAAACCAAATGTCCTCGCCCTGCTCACTTCTTTGAGGAAAGACATTGATGAGAAATCCATTGATGCCTTGCGCTGGTGGACCTTGAAAATGGGGTGGTCGAACTCGATCTCGAAGTTCACTTTGAATCCGTCAAACGGTTCAAGTCGCGCCCATTTATCCCCATCGCGAACCTCCACCGGCCGCCTGATACGGACAAACCGTTTGGCGGCATCCTGCTCGACAATACCTGCTGACTGAACTAGGAACACAAAAGGACCGGCGCTGCCATCCATGATCGGCACCTCGGAAGCGCTGAGATCGACGAAGGCATTGTCGATGCCCAAACCGGACAGCGCTGAGAGAAGGTGCTCGACGGTCGCCACGCGAACGCCATCCTGAACGAGCGTCGTGCCCAGGATCGTCTCGCCGACCGATTCCGCCTCTCCCTTGATACTGACCACCGGATCGAGATCGGTTCTGCAAAATACGATCCCGGTATTCACCGGTGCCGGCCTCAGGGTCATATAGACCTTCTCGCCCGTATGCAATCCGACCCCGGTCGCCCGGATCAGGTTCTTCAGTGTTCGCTGTCTAACCATTCGGCTCGCCCTCCCAACGGGTGCCCCTGCCCAAAACACGATCTTCGCCGTGCTGCATCGTTCGCCGCCACGAGACGGCTGCCATCGGAATTACCGCGCGCCCGGACCAGCCTGCCACGCTGACCCGGCGACAAGCCGCGATTCTAGCAGCCGTTGACAGGCCAACAAAGCCCCCGGCTGAGGCTCAGTCGGCTTGCCTGCGCAGGAATGCCGGAATATCGAGCAAACCGTCCTGCGGCAATCCGGTCAGCCCGTCGCCCACTGCCCGCTTTGTCCGGTTGACTGTCGGCGCGTCGAGGGTGCCGTAGTCCGGGCGCTCCGCTGCCTTCGCTCGAACAACCCTGACATCCGGCGTCTGATGCATGGTAGCCGACTTGCCCAGGCCAGTCGCGACGACCGTTACCCGCATGCTACCGTCCATGTCGGGATCGATAACCGTACCCAGAACGACTGTCGCATCCTTGGCTGCGAATTCCTTGACCGTCCTGCCAACTGTATCGAATTCACCAATCGAGAGATCCATGCCGGCGGTTACGTTGACGAGGATGCCGTTCGCGCCCGAAAGATCGATATCGTCCAGCAACGGGCTGTTGACTGCCGCCTCGGCTGCGATCCGGGCCCGATCTTCTCCATCGCTCTCGCCGGTTCCCATCATCGCCATTCCCATCTCCGACATGACCGTGCGCACGTCGGCGAAATCGACGTTGATCAGCCCCGGGCGCGTGATCAGTTCGGCTATCCCCTGAACGGCGCCCTGCAACACCTGGTTGGCTGCCAGGAAGGCATCCAGCAAAGTCGTTTCGGCGCCGAGGACGGTGAGCAGTTTCTCGTTCGGAATCGTGATCAGTGAATCCACGTACTTGCCGAGTTCGGCAATTCCCTGGTCGGCGATCCCCATCCTTTTCGCACCTTCCATCTCGAAGGGCTTGGTGACGACAGCTACGGTCAGGATGCCCAGTTCCTTGGCGGCCTGGGCCACTACCGGAGCGGCGCCCGTTCCGGTACCGCCACCGAGACCGGCGGTAATGAACAACATGTCGCTACCCTCGATGACCTCATGAATCCGGTCACGATCTTCCATCGCTGCCTGGCGGCCGATCTCCGGGTTGGCACCCGCACCAAGTCCCTTGGTGATATTGCAGCCGATCTGCAACGAGGTCTTGACATGCGAACTCTTCAGCGCCTGAGCATCGGTATTCGCACAAATAAAATCCACGCCTTCGATACCTGAGGACACCATATGGGATACGGCATTGCCACCGCCTCCACCAACACCCAGGACCTTGATTATGGCCGTCTGACTTTGCCCATCCATCAATTCAAACATCACCTGCTCTCCCCTTCTGCTAAAAGCACACGCACAACGCTCGACTAAAAATTCCCCTGGAACCAGGATTTCATCCGGCCCAGGATCTCTCCCAATCCACCGGCTATAGGGGTATCCGCCGTCCTACGAGACTGGTCTTCCAGTCCGTAAAGCAGCAGGCCTACGCCAGTGGAATGAATTGGGTTCCTGACGACATCGACGAGACCACACACGTGCTGTGGCAAGCCGAGTCGCACGGGTTGGTGAAAGACCTCTTCGGCCAACTCAACCGCACCCTCCATCTTTGAACTACCGCCCGTGATCACGACACCGGCGGCGATCAGTTCTTCAAATCCGCTGCGCGACAATTCATCCCGGATCAGGGTGAACAGTTCTTCGTAACGCGGCTCGACGATCTCGGCCAGCGTCTGGCGCGCGAGTCGCCTGGGCGGCCGGTCACCTACGCTTGGCACTTCAATCGTCTCGTCGGCATTCGCCAGCTGCGACAGTGCACACGCGTAGCGGATCTTTATCTCTTCTGCGTATTGCGTTGGCGTACGCATGGACACCGCGATGTCGTTGGTCACCTGGTCGCCCGCGATGGGAATAACCGCGGTGTGCCGAATCGCGCCGTTGGAGAAGACTGCAATGTCTGTGGTCCCACCGCCGATATCGACCAGGCAGACGCCCAGTTCTTTTTCATCTTCGGTAAGCGCCGCGTAACTCGAAGCGAGCTGCTCAAGGACGATATCTTCGACCTGCAGGCCACACCGCTGAACACACTTGACGATATTCTGTGCAGCGCTTTCGGCGCCGATTACCATGTGAACCTTGGCCTCCAGACGCACCCCGGACATGCTGATCGGTTCCCGAATGCCTCCCTGCTGATCAATGATGAATTCCTGCGGCAGGATATGGATGATTTTCTGGTCGGCCGGTATGGCGACCGCGCGCGCCGCATCGATGACTCGATCAACGTCGTCCGCGTGAACTTCCTTGTCGCTGATGGCCACAATTCCATGCGAATTCAGGCTGCGAACGTGACTACCCGCAATCCCGGTATAGACGCTGTTGATTTCACAGCCCGCCATCAATTCAGCTTCTTCCACAGCCCGCTGTATCGAGGCCACAGTAGACTCGATATTGACGACCACACCCTTCTTGAGGCCGCGTGACGGGTGACTGCCGATACCGATGACTTCTATCTCCCCGTCGTCCCTGACGTCGCCAACGATCGCGACAACCTTGGATGTGCCGATATCGAGCCCCACGATGAGGTTCTTGCTGGGTCGCCTAGACATCGTTGTCGGTTCCTTTGCTGTCTTTGCCTTGATTTTTGTCGTTGACAGTCCATGCGATCGCGAATCCCCTTCCGTATCGCAGATCAACATGAGCCGCCGTGTTGTTTCGTGCAGCGAGCAAGGGTGAGACGACGTTCAGGAAACGTGCGAAGCGGGCCTGCAGATGATCCCTGCCGAATCGCACACCCATTCCGTCGTCAAGCTCTATCTGCCATGCGCCGCGCTCATCAAGCCGGACTGCCGCGAGACCGTGGCCCGCCTGGGCCAATTCATCCCGCATCTGCAGATAGGTTTCCGCCACGCGTTGCTCGGAACCTTGCGGGCCTCTGAGACGCGGTAATTCCGCCGGAATGTGGCGCTCGTCTTCGATAAATAATTCGCCGCGGGTGTTCAGCAAGCCACTATCACGCCACCTGGCCGCCGGTACCTGTTCGACGATGTTGACAACCAGCTCGCTGGGCCAGCTGCGCCCCATCACTGCCACATCCACCCACGGCAGCGCTTCGACGCGCTTGCGCAGGCGCTTCAGCCTGGTACTGAGAAAACCCTTGTCGCCCAGATCTCTGAGCGCCGCTTCGACCTGCAGTGCCGTTACTCTCTCGAAACCGCCGACCACTCGTATGCTTCGTATCGGGCGATCCATCAACATCACAAAGGCCCACACCACGGCCACCAGCACCAGGCTTCCTGCGAGAATCCTGGTGATGTCTTGCACCAGCCGGGGCGGAATGCTGATGACGGGTTTTTCCGGCTTGCGCGTAAGACGGCGGTTACGAGCCATGTCGCGCCCCCTGATCTGTCTGTCTCAGGCTGGTCTCCAGAATTCTCCACACCAGCTCGTCATAATCGATCCCCACCTGTTTGGCGGATATCGGTACCAGGCTGTGCGAGGTCATGCCGGGTACTGAGTTGATCTCCAGAAACAGTGGCGGGCCGTCCTCTCTCATGAGAAAGTCGACTCGTCCCCAGCCGTGACCGGCGGTCGCATCGAATGCAACGAGAGCGGCCTCGCGACAGGCTGTTTCGCGATCGTCGCTGAGCCCGCAAGGGCAGTAATAACGCGTCTCATCCGAGAAATATTTTGCTTCGTAGTCGTAGAATTCATGCGGCGTTTCGATGCGTACGATCGGCAGCGCCTCGCCTTGCAGGACGCTAACGAAGTACTCCGAACCCTCGATCCACTCCTCCACCAGCACACAGTTATCGAAGCGAACGGCCTCTTGCCATGCGGCCACGACGCCAGCTGCCTCGGTGACCTTGCTCACCCCGACGCTCGAGCCTTCCGATGCGGGTTTGACGATCAACGGGAGCCCGATTGCCTCGGTAACCCGTTCGGCGTCCGGGGCATCTTTCATGACCTCCCACTTCGGCGTTTCCAGACCCCGGGCACAGGCCACCTGCTTGGCGCGTAACTTGTCCATGCCGAGCGCGGATCCCAGGATGCCGGTACCGGTGTAGGGCAAGCCGATCGTTTCGAGTGCACCCTGGATCTGACCGTCCTCTCCCCCCCGTCCATGCAATGCGTTCCACGCCCGATCGAAATCGCCCGCCTCGAGTTGCTCGATGACGGCGCTGGCCGTGTCGACGGCGTGCGCGTCGACGCCGCGGCGGATCAGCGCTTCCAAAACCGCCTTGCCGGTCATCAGCGATATTTCACGCTCGGCCGACGTGCCGCCGAGCAAGACCGCGACGCGACCGAAGTCATCCGCTCTTTCGACCCGAATTCGCTGTTGCGAACTCATCGCGCGGCCTCCCCGACGATCTGCACCTCGGGGTACAGGACGACGCCGTGTGTTTCTACGACCGTTTCCTGGATGTGCAGGATGAGGTTTTCGATATCGGCCGCCGTAGCTTCGCCGGTGTTGATGATGAAATTCGCATGCATTTCCGATACATATGCACCACCGATACTTTTTCCTTTCAAACCGGCCGCTTCAATCAGTCGCGCCGCGTGATCCCCGGTTGGATTTCGAAATACGGAACCACAACTGGGCAGACCGATCGGCTGCGTGGCCTTGCGGCGCGCCAGGACTTCCCGAATGTCTTGCCGGCCGGTGTCGCCGCGCTCGAACAGGAAATCGGCGCTGACAAACCATTCATCGGAGGGACCTTCCACCGACCGGTAAGCAACCTGATAATCATCCGGTTGCCGGCGCCGTCTTTCGCCGGCCCGATTGATGATTTCGACGCTGGTCACATGGCGCCAGGTCTCGCCTCCAAATGCACCTGCGTTCATCGCAAGGGCACCGCCAACAGTCCCGGGGATGCCGGCAAAGAACTCCGCTGAGCCCAGACCCCAGCCCGCACTTCGCTTCGCGAGCTTGGCACAGGGCACGCCCGATTCCGCCCGTACGTGCTTTTCGTCGAGTTGCTCGATCTGCCCGAGACACCGCTGGGTCGCGATGACGGTGCCGCGGATGCCGCCGTCGCGGACGAGGAGATTGCTGCCCAAACCTATCCAAAAAATCGGTTCGTCATCGGGCAAGGAGGACAGGATGCGGCCCAACTCCCCTGCACTTGATGGATTGTAGAATCTATCGGCAGGTCCGCCGACTCTCCACGATGTGTGGCGCGACATTGGCTCATTCGCGCTCATCGCGGCGGCAATGGAGTCGTTGTTGTCGATGATCGCCATCACGACTCTTGCTCCGCGATCGCCTGTTTTAGCGTTTCGCACAGCCTGGAGGCCACGGCCCCGATGCTGCCGGCGCCGAGCGTAACCAGCAGATCGCCGTCGCGCAGGATGCCCGGCAATACCTCCGGCAAGGCCTCCATATCTTCGATAAAGACCGGCTCCACCTGTCCGCGTGAGCGAATGGCCCGGGCAAGTGCACGGCCATCCGCGGCTGCGATCGGCGCCTCGCCTGCGGGATAGACCTCGCTGAGCACCAGTGCGTCGACCCCCGCCAGCACACTCGCGAAATCATCCAGCAGATCGCGCGTCCGGGTATATCGATGTGGCTGAAACACCACCACCAGACGTCGATCCGGCCACGCGGCCCGCAACGCGTCGATAGTTGCCTCCAGTTCCCGCGGGTGGTGTCCATAGTCATCGATCAGCAGCGCGCTGCCATCGGCGAGGGCCACCTCACCGAGAATCTGCATACGTCGGTCGATCCCGCTAAAATCATGCAGGGCTTTCGCAATGGCCTCGTTGGAGACCTCCAGTTCCCAGGCAACAGCAACGGCAGCGAGGGCGTTTGCCGCGTTGTGGCGACCCGGCAGATTCAGCTGCAATTCGATCGGCTCGCCGCCTGCCGACCTATCGACCGTCAGCGTGGAACTGTGGCCATCCTGTTGGAAGTCGGATCCACGCACATCAGCATCCGGTGAAAACCCGTAGGTGACCACCGGTCGGGAAACGCGGTCTGCTATCGCCTGAACACCAGGATCGTCGATACAAAGCACGGCCAGACCGTAAAAAGGCAGGTTGTGCAGGAATTCGACAAAAGCGTCATGGAGGCTGTCGATGTCACCACCGTATGTCTCCATGTGATCGACATCGATATTGGTAATGACCGCGATCACAGGCTGCAAGTGCATAAAGGACGCATCGCTTTCGTCCGCCTCAGCTACCAGGTATTTCCCGCTGCCCAGGCGTGCGTTGCTGTCCGTACTGAGAAGACGTCCGCCGACCACAAAGGTCGGATCGAGACCGCCTTCGGCGAGCACACTGGCAACCAGGCTGGTTGTCGTGGTTTTCCCATGGGTGCCGGCGACGGCGATCCCGTAGCGGAATCGCATCAATTCGGCCAACATTTCGGCGCGTTGAACAACCGGCTTCCTGAGACGGTGGGCTTCCGCAACTTCCGGGTTGTCTTCGGATACGGCGCTGGAAATAACGACGACATCTGAATCGTGAACGAGCGATGCATCGTGACCGATTAAAATCTTTGCGCCCAGGGATTCGAGGCGGCGCGTGACCCTGGTGGCTTTCAGATCGGACCCTTGCACCGCGTATTTCAGATTGAGCAATACCTCCGCGATGCCCGCCATGCCGACGCCGCCGATGCCGACAAAGTGAATGTTGTGGATTTTTCGCATCCGGTCGGTCATGCAGCTACCCCCATGCCGGCGGCCTTGAGGCAAGCGGTCTGCAACTGGTCCAGGGCATCCGGCTGCGCCATGTGCCGTGCCGCCCTGGCCATCGCCAGGGCGCGTCCCTCATCTTCGATAATCTGTGTCAGAAGCTCCGCGAGCTTCGCTGCATCCAGATCCGCCTCCTGCACCAGGCGAGCCGCATCCGCATCCACCAGGAACGCTGCATTACGCGTCTGGTGGTCGTCGACCGCAGCGGGGAACGGCACGAGAATCGATCCGAGACCGGCTGCGGCGAGTTCGGAGACGGTCAGCGCGCCCGAGCGGCAAATCGCGAGATCGGCCCATTCATAGGCCTCGGCCATGTCATCGATAAAGGGCGTCACGCGTCCCTGCACACCTTCATTCCGGTAAGCGGACCGGGCAACTTCGAGAGTGTGTGGCCCCGCCTGGTGTCGTACTTGCGGACGAATGGATTCGGGGATCAGGGCCAGGGCAGAGGGGACGATCCTGTTGAGGCAAAGTGATCCCTGGCTACCGCCAAAAACCAGCAGGCGAAACCTTCCTGTTCTGCCACCCATCCGTTGAATCGGATTCGGCAAGTCGGATATCTCACGACGAACCGGGTTGCCAATTGCACGCGCCCCGACCTTGTGCGGGAAACCGCCAGGAAAGGCTTCAAGCACGTCCGTCGCCAGACGGGACAAGATCCGATTGGTATAGCCGGCGACTGCATTTTGCTCGTGAATTACCAGTGGACGGCGAACGATCCACGCTGCAAGACCGGCCGGTCCGGTCACGAACCCACCCAGACCGAGGACGGCTCGCGGCCACAGCCGTATCATTATCGTGAGGCTCTGAACCAGGGCGTAGGCCAACCTGAATGGCGCCGCGATCCTGGTAAGCAATCCCTTACCACGCAGGCCGCCGATAGACACGTATTCGATCGGGATGCCCGTCGGCGGGACCAGCGTTGCTTCGAGGCCGTTCAGGCTGCCCAACCAGGTGACCGGGATGTCTTGCTCGACCAGGGCTCGGGCGACAGCCAGACCCGGGAAGACGTGCCCGCCGGTCCCACCCGCCATGACAAGGATTGGTCGGTCACTCATGACCTCCCACCTCGCCGTGACGCCCGCTTGTTCTCGCCGGGAGTGGTCTCCAGATGCGCGCGCAAAATCAGCCCCACCGATGCACAACAGACCACCAGCGAACTGCCACCGAAACTGAGCAAGGGCAGAGTCAGGCCTTTGGTCGGTAGTAAGCCCATGTTCACGCCGATGTTGACGGCAGCCTGTGCACCCAGCCAGACAGCGAGACCAAAGGTCAGACAAGCCGCGAATGGCTTTCCCATCGCTGCTGCGCGAGCGGAAATGGACAGCGTCCGCCAGACGAGAATGGCGAAAAGCGCCACCAGCAACACCACTCCGACGAAACCAAATTCCTCGGCATAAACTGCGAAAACGAAATCCGTGTGCGCTTCGGGCAGATAGAACAGTTTCTGAACGCTGCCACCAAGACCGACGCCGAAAATTTCACCTCTGCCGATCGCGATCAACGACTGCGTCAGCTGAAAACCGGAATCAAAAGGATCCGCCCACGGATCCAGGAAGCCGGTCACGCGTCTCATGCGATAGGGTGAAGCAACCGCCAGGATCGCCAGCGATACGACAGCGAAGGCGAGCATCGACGCGAAGTAGCGAAGTCTCGCGCCACCTGCGAAGAGAACTGCCATCGCAGTTGCCAGCAAGACGGTAGTTGCGCCGAAATCGGGCTGTAGCATCAACAGAACACACGCTGCGATAACGAACGCCATCGGCTTCAGAAACCCGGCCAGCGTGTCGGCCAGCATGTCACCGCGACGCGCCACGTAAGCTGACAGGAAGATCAGGATCAGGAGTCGGGCGGGTTCCGAAGCCTGCACGTTGATGGGTCCCAGGGGTAGCCAGCGCACAGCGCCGTTTACCTCGCGTCCGATTCCCGGAATCAGGACCGCGATAAGCAACGCGAAGGCGGCGCATAGCAAGACGCCACCGGCTTTCTCCCATACGTGCAGGGGAACCAGCAAACAAAATGTCGCGGCCGCCATACCGGCGCCGAGATACGCAATCTGCCGTATGAGGTAATAAAAGGGTTGGCCGATCTCTCGTTCGGCCGATGTAATGGATGCTGACGCAACCATGATGATGCCGATCGACAGCAAGGCGATGACGGCGGTCAGCAACAAAGGATCGAGCCGCGCAAAATTGGCAACGACACTGCCGTTTCCTGCTGTCCGTACGGCGCTCATGCCTGCAACTCCCGAACCGCCCGGGCGAACGCTTCTCCTCTCGCCGCGTAGTCCGAATACATATCGAGACTGGAGCACGCGGGTGATAGCAGAACGGTGTCGCCGGCGTCGGCGAATTGTCGTGCCTCGCGTACGGCCTGCTTCATGTTGTCGACGATCACGGTCGGGCACACATCGTGGAGAAGCGCCGCCAATGGAAGCGCGTCGGCGCCCAGCAGGATGGCGGCACGAAGACGACCCTCGGCTGCTCGTGCCAGTGGTGAGAAGTCGGCGCCTTTTCCGTCGCCACCGGCGATCAGTACGATCTTGTTCTCGAGCCCGTTGATCGCGGCAACGGTTGCGCCGACATTTGTCGCCTTCGAGTCATCAATCCAGCAAACGCCGCCCAGGTCGCCAAGCACAGTTGTTCGATGCGCCAGACCGCGATATTTCCTGAGAGCGGCGAGCATCGATTCTTGCTGCAATCCAAGCATGGTGCCCATGGCGATGGCTGCCAGCGCGTTTGCCATGTTGTGGCGACCGGGTACCAGCAACTCACCGGCCATCATGAGGCGCTCGCGACCCTTGCTTAGCCACGAGCCGTTTTCGCCATCAGGAATGAGACCAAAGTGCCCTTCATCGGCTTCATCCAGACCGAAGGTGATTACGTCGTTGCAACCCCTCAGCATGGACATCGCGATCAAGTCATCACGGTTGGCGACAAGGTGTCTGGCGCCTTGGTAAATAGTCGCTTTGATCTCCGCGTATGAGGACAGGCTGCCGTGTCTGTCGATGTGATCGGCAGATACGTTCAACACGACCGCACATTCAGCCTGCAACGACTGTGTGGACTCCAGCTGAAAACTGGACAATTCGAGAACGTATAAATCCGGTGGCTGCTCGGCGAGCAGGTCCAATGCCGGTATGCCCAGATTGCCGCCCGCCAGGACTCTGCGACCATCGCTTTGCGCCATTGAAGCCAACATGGTGGCAACCGTGCTCTTGCCGTTGGAACCGGTGATGGCCGCGATCGGCGCTTGCGCGATCCGCGCAAAGAGCTCGATATCTCCCAGGACCGGCACGCCACGTGCCCTGGCCTCTGCAACAATCGACAACTCAAGCGAAAGTCCGGGCGAAACGACGACACTGGTCGTGTCTTCCGGTAACCGGATGTCGAGAGTTCCGGTACTGATTTCAGCGTCCGGCACGGATTCTCTCAACGCCTTTAAACCGGGTGGCCTGGCGCGACTGTCTATGACGAGAATCGATCGCCCCTGGGATGCGAGATAACGTGCAACAGAAAGGCCGGTCGCACCCAGGCCGAGGATGACTGTCTGGCCCCGGGCCTGCTGATCGACCTTTGTCGAGACTTTTTGTTGCACGCTGTTCATCTGACCTTGAGTGACGCCAGTCCGACCAGCACCAGAACAACGGTGATGATCCAGAACCGAACGATGACCTTGGGCTCCGCCCAGCCCTTGAGTTCATAGTGGTGGTGCAGGGGCGCCATCCGGAATATCCGTTTGCCGGTTAGCCGGAAAGACACGACCTGGAGAATGACGGAGATGGTTTCGATCACGAAAACACCGCCCATGACAAAGAAAACGAGTTCCTGACGCACAATGACGGCGACTGTTCCAAGCGCAGCGCCGAGTGCCAGGGCGCCGACATCACCCATAAAAACCTGCGCCGGATAGGTGTTGAACCAGAGAAATCCAAGACCGGCGCCGACCAGTGCGGCACAAAAAACCATCATCTCGCCCGCACCGGCGATATAGGGGATGCTGAGGTATTCGGCAAAGTTCACATGACCGGTGGCGTAGGCAAATATTCCCAGAGCACCACCGACAAGGACGCTCGGCATGATCGCGAGACCGTCGAGTCCATCGGTCAGGTTTACCGCGTTGCTGGAGCCGACGATGACGAAGTAAGTCAGAACGATGTAGAAGCCACCGAGGGGGATCATCACATCCTTCAGGAAGGGGACCAGCAAGGCTGTTTCCACCTCCCGGTTGTCGGAGGCGAAATACAAGGTGAGAGCAACCGCGATGGCGGCGACTGACTGCCAAAAATACTTCCACCTGGCCGACAGCCCGCGGCTGTCGCCCAGCGCCAGCTTGCGATAGTCGTCCACAAAACCGATCGCGCCGAAGGCGGCAGTGACCGCCAGGACTATCCACACAAATCGATTACCGGGGTCTGCCCACAGAAGCGTGCTGACAATGATCGCCACCAGGATGAGAGTGCCACCCATCGTCGGTGTACCTGCCTTGAGCAGGTGAGTTTCGGGTCCGTACTCACGCACGGTCTGGCCAATCTGATGAAAACTCAGCCGGCGGATCATCCACGGGCCCACCAGCATTGAGATAACCAGTGCCGTCAGCGCGCCAAGAATCGCGCGCATCGTCAGATAGCTAAAGACATTGAAACCGGATTCGAATCGGGTCAGATATTCAGTCAGGTAAAGCAACATCGATCAGGACCCTCCGCCGACAGTTGCGACTTCGGGGGCAGTCAGACCTGCCACCAGCCGCTCGAGACGCATCATTCGGGAGCCCTTGACCAGCAGGTTTACGTCGCCCGCCAGATCGCCCCTGAGCATTTCGAGCAAGCTGTCCTGATCGGCGAAATGCCTGGCGCCCGCACCGAATCTCCGCACCGTTTCACGGCTGAGATCGCCGACGGCAAAAAGGCGCTCTACGCCCAGTGATCTCGCGTAGTCGCCGATTTCTCCATGAAGTTCGATGCCGCTTTCTCCCAGTTCACCCATGTCGCCGAGAACCGCCCACGCACTACCCTTGAGGCTGGTCAGATAGTCGAGAGCTGCCCGCACTGAACGTGGATTGGCGTTGTAGGTGTCGTTGACAAGCCGGCAGCCGGCCGGGCCGTCCATCACCTCGAGGCGACCGGGGACGCCGTGTATCTCAGCCAGGCCGTTTGCAATGTTGTCGAGGCTTACACCTGCCGACAGCGCAGCAGCGCAAGCGGCCAGCGCATTGCTGATGTTATGTTTGCCGGGTAGCGGAAGAGCTACCGCAACAGAACCCGCAGGTGTCACCAGCGTGAACCGCGAACCACCGTTACCCTCGTCGCTATCCGCGATCTCGCGAGCGGTGATCTCTGCTGCCGGACCGTGTCCAAAGCACACAACCCGACCCGCCGTCGTCATCTCGCGCCACAAGCCGGCGTAGCTATCGTCGGCATTGATAATCGCTGTGCCGTTTGTCCCCAGCGATTCGAAAAGCTCTCCTTTGGCCCTGGCAACACCTTCCACCGAACCGAATCCTTCAAGGTGCGACGCACCGGCCACCGTCACAATACCGATCGCCGGCCTGGTGATCTGGCACAAGCCGGCGATTTCCCCGGCATGATTTGCGCCCATCTCGATAACGGCCATGCGGTGTCTTTTGCTTAGCCGACACAGCGTCAGCGGCACACCGATTTCATTATTCAGATTGCCCTGTGTGGATAGCGTTGGCGCGTGTCGCGACAGAATCGAGGTCAGCATCTCTTTGACCATCGTCTTGCCGACGCTGCCGGTGACGGCGATAACAACAGGCTCAAACCGCCTGCGCCACAGGGCGGCAATCGCAGTCAACCCCTGGAGGGTGTCCGGCACCCTGATCTGTGGAAAGTCTCCGCGGTGAGTCTCCGCAACAAGAGCGCCGGCAGCACCCCTCTTTTCGGCTTCCGCTACGAAACGATTGCCATTGAAGTTTGGTCCTTTCAGGGCGACAAACAACTGGCCGGATTCGATTGTGCGGGTGTCGGTACTGATGCCGTAGAAACTGTCGTCACCACCGCTCAGGTCACCGCGCAACTGGTGGGCCACCTCGGAGAGGCGGCCGTTAATCATGATGAGCCCCCAAAATCGTGCCCACCACTTCACGATCGCTATACGGGCGTCGTTCGCCTCCGACCAGCTGATAGTCCTCGTGACCCTTGCCGGCGACGAGGATCACATCCCCCGCTCCGGTTTCGTCCAGTGCCAGCCGGATCGCACTTTCGCGATCGCGTTCGACTCGCGGCGTAAGCGACATGCCGGCGAGAATCCCGGCAATGATCTGATCGCCGTCTTCACCACGGGGGTTGTCATCGGTAACTATCGTGAAGTCCGCAAGGCGTTCCGCGACCTCACCCATTTCCGGTCTCTTGCCGGAATCCCGTTCACCTCCACAGCCGAAAACACAGCCGACTCTTCCCTGCGTGTGAGCGCGCACGGCATGCAGCGCTTTGGCAAGAGCGTCCGGGGTATGTGCATAGTCGACGACGACCGTCGCCAGCCCGCTGTCTCGATTTGGCGCTGCGAAGACTTCCAGTCGCCCGGCCGGCGGCCCTGCTCGGGACAAGGCCGACAATGCCTGCTCAAGAGGTATCTCGAGTACAAGCAGAATGGCAAGGGCCAGGGCGAGATTGTCTGCATTGAATTCGCCCCACAGCGGAGATTCGATACGACCCGGGCCCCAGCTGCTGTCGAAGTCGATCGACAGCCCGCCACTTGCAGATCCTGTGGCGCCGATAGTTACTCGTCGGTCCGCGGTCACTTTCTCGTTACGGCCGACACACACGGTTTCGACATCCGCGGCAACCTGATCGAGCAGCTGCCGACCAAAAGGGTCGTCGCAATTGACGACCGCATACTTCAGGCCTGGCGCGGCAAACAGTCGCTGCTTGGCTTGCGCATAGGCCTCGAAATTACCGTGATAATCGAGGTGATCCCTGGTCAGATTCGTAAACGCGGCGATCTTGAATCGAACCGCGTCTACCCGGGCCTGGTCCAGCGCATGGGACGACACTTCCATCGCAACCGCTTCACCGCCTTGCTCCCGGATCGCCGCCAGGGCTCGATGAACCTCGACGACATCCGGTGTCGTCAGACCGAGATCGGTCAGGTCGCCGCTTCTGCCGGATCCGAGGGTGCCGATAACCCCGCTTGGCCGGCCGCAGAATTCAAGCGCTTGCGCGACCAGGCTGGTGCAACTGGTCTTGCCATTCGTCCCGGTCACACCGACAACGTCGAGTCCCTCCGATGGGGATGCGAAGAAACGGTCGGCTATCGCGCCCATACGGCCACCAAGATCCGGAACCGGGAAGCAGACGACGTCACCGGACAGTTGCGGCGCCTCAACTCCCGGTACCGGCTCCCACGCGGCGTAGGCCGCGCCTCGTTGCATCGCATCGCCGAGATGATCCAGACCGTGACAAGCGGTCCCGCTGCACGCCAGGAACAAACCGCCGGCGGTGGCACGACGACTGTCCGAAAAGATGTCCCCGACCTCGTGGTCAGCTATTGATTCGGGTGCGTGGCCACCGAAAAGATCTCCCAGCGTGACGCTCATGTCCTTGTGCTGCGCCGCCATCATGGCTGTCTCATCGCCTGCAGGACCGGCGTGACCGGTTCCGCGTCCGGCGCCGTATCGGGGGGGACACCAAGAACCCGTAGCGCACCCGCGGCAACTTCCGAGAATATCGGGGCGGCGACGGCCCCGCCGTAGAATTGGCCATTGCTGGGTTCGTCGACGACCACAACGATCGCCAGTCTGGGTCGGGTGGCCGGAGCGAGTCCGGCGAAGACCGCCGTGTAAAGACTCGTGTTGTAACCACCTGCGACGGCCTTGTGTGCGGTACCCGTTTTACCTGCGACGCTAAAGCCCCTTACCCGGGCTTTTCTTGCCGTACCCTCGGGACCTACAACCGTTTCCATCATCTGTACGACCGTTTCTGCAGTTTCCCTCGATATCACCCTCTCTTCACCGGGCTTGTTGTCGACCGCCAGCAAGGAAACCGGTCTGCTGAGACCGCCCGTGCCGAATACCGAGTACGCATGGGCGAGTTGCAGCGGGGTGACCGAAAGGCCATAGCCGTAGGCCATGACCGCCTGCCTGATCTCGCGCCATTGTTCGTAATGCGTCATCAACCCGGCCGACTCGCCCGGGAAACCGCTTGATGTGAGATGACCAATCCCAAAGCTGTCCAGCACCGTCCACAGCTGCTCGCGCTCCAGCGATAGCGAAATACGCGATGCCCCAACGTTGCTCGACTTGGTCAGCACAGTCGTAATGGAGATACGGCCCAGGTTGTGCTTGTCCTTGATCGTCTTACTGCCAACGTTGAAATACCCTGGAGAGGTATCGAGTATCGACTCCGAGTGGTAGCGGCCACTCTCGAGTGCCGCTGCGACAATGAATGGCTTGAAACTCGACCCGGGCTCGAAGATGTCGGTGGCGGCGCGATTGAGATAACGACCGACACTGTATTGAGAGCGGTCATTCGGGTTGTATCCGGGCTGGTTGACAATGGCGAGAACCTCGCCGCTTTCGACGTCGAGTACGACCACGGAGCCTGATTTTGCGCCGTGCTCTCTGACCGCTTTCTTTAGCGAACGATAGGCCAGGTACTGAATGCGCAGATCGATGCTGCTCTTGAGATCTCGTCCCGGGCTCGGCGGATCGATGCCCTCTACGTCCTCTATGGTTCGCCCCAGCCGATCCCGAAGTACGCGCTTTGCACCTGGCGTGCCCGTCAGCCAGGGATCATAGGCAAGTTCCAGGCCCTCCTGTCCGGAATCATCGACGTTGGTGAATCCAATGACATGGCCCGTGACTTCACCGGCAGGATAGTAACGGCGATACTCACGTCGCGATGCGACACCGGGCAACTTCAAGGCCATTACTGCCTCGGCCCGATCTGGCGGCATATGACGCTGCAACCACAGAAATTGCCGGGATGAATTGCCGGTCACACGCCGAACAAGCCAGTCCTCACTGCGATTGAGTGCGACGGCAAGTTCGGGCAGGCGATCGGTCGCCTTCAATAATTCCGAAGGGTTGGCCCAGATGCTGTCGACCGGAGTACTGACCGCCAGTGGCTCGCCATTTCGATCCGTGATCATGCCCCGGTGGGCCGACAGCGTTTCAACGCGGATATGTCGCGCGTCGCCCTGCTTTAAAAGAAATTCGTGATCCAGCATTTGCAACTGTACGGCGCGGGCGACAATTACGACGCCGACGATTCCGAACATGGCGGCGACGATAATGAGCCGGACTCGAAATATGCGGTGAAACGCTTTCATTTTTTTTGTGCGCTTCATGGCCTGATAATCACGACACGCGATGGGTCCGGCACGCGCATGTGCAACCGCTCCCGGGCCATCTGTTCGACACGGCCTGGCGAGGCCCAGGTGCTGTGCTCGATCTGCAGGCGACCCCAGTCGATATTCAGACGATCACGTCCATTGACGAGTAACTGCAGTTCGATAAAGAGACGCCGCGACTCGTGACGTGCATATACCGCGCCAACGGAAGAGATCAGCACCGTCACAAGAAGGACGGAGAGAAGGATCGCATTGTTTGAAAGATTCGCGTTCAATTCAGTCGTTCCGCGACTCGTAAGACCGCACTTCTCGCGCGCGGATTTGTGCTTATTTCTTCCTGGCCCGGTCTGATTGCCCCACCCAGACGGCGCAGCGCGGGTCGCGCCGAATCCGGCATGTCGGGCAATCCCCGCCAGACCTCGTCCTCCTGGGACTCCCTTCTTACGAAACGTTTTACGATCCTGTCCTCCAGCGAATGGAAACTGATGACACACAGCCGGCCACCGGGCGCGAGCATGGGTACGGCCTGCTCCAGACCACGAGTGATCGAGCTCAGTTCTTCGTTGATGTGGATGCGGATCGCCTGAAATGTCCTGGTAGCCGGATTCTTGCCGGGCTCACGGCCGGGGACCGCGCGCGCCACGACTTCCGCAAGTCGTGCAGTGGTCAGCAGCGGCGCTTCCTGGCGGGCTTTTACGATCGTGGCAGCGATCCGCCGGGCAAAGCGTTCTTCGCCGTAGCGCCTGATCACAGCGGCGATTTCCGCTGCGGACGCGGAGTTAATCCAGTCGGCAGCGGACTGGCCGCTGCCGGGATCCATGCGCATATCCAGGGGACCGTCAGCGCGAAAACTGAAGCCTCTTTGAGGTTCATCGAGCTGAGGCGATGAAACACCCAGATCCAGCAGGATCCCGTTGTAGCTGTTTTTCATTCCCGCTTCTTTTGACAACGCCTGCATATCGGCGAAGTTCCCCTGCATGACCCGAACCCGGGAGTCTTCTCCCATTTGGGTCCGCGCCTCCGCCACCGCCACCGGGTCCCGATCGATTACCAGCAATCGACCATCGGGGCCCAGCCCCTTGAGAATGGAATTCGCATGACCACCGCGACCGTACGTACCATCCAGATACTGACCGCCTTCCCGAACGGCCAGCCCTTCCAGCGCCTCCCTTCGGAGCACCGGTTCGTGATCGAGCACGCCCGGCACTTCAGAAGGACAACGATTCTAGATCCGCAGGTAGGCCGCCCGAATCCGCCTCTTCCTCGGCCAGCCACTCATCCCTGCGTTCGTTCCAGCGAGTTGCATCCCAAAGCTCGAGGCGATTGCCCTGGCCAATCAGGATTGCCTGTCTGTCCAGACCAGCAAACTCGCGCAGCTCTTTGCTCAGCAATACCCGCCCGTGACCGTCCAACTCGACCTCGGTCGCATAACCAACCATCAGCCGCTGCAGACGCCTGGCTTTGCGATTGAGACTGGGCATACGCATCAGGCGACGCTCCAAATCCTCCCAGTCCGGCAACGGATACACCGACAGGCAGTAGTCCACATCCACGGTTATCACCATCTGACCGCCACAGATGTCGGCAATGCGTTGCCGATACCTTGTCGGGACCGCCAAACGACCTTTTGCATCCAGTGTGACTTTGTTTACGCCGCGGAACATTCAGATTTTTTCCAGATGATGGATTTCCCATCTTTTCCCACTTTTTCCCACTTCTGGACACTATAGGGAGCTGAAACGAGTCAGTCAACTGCTATTTTTCCGTTTTTGTCATTGGTCACAGTGACTTAGAGACGTTTATTCAGGTGATAAAATGAAGTCTTAGCGCCATCAAATCATGCGCTTAAGAGCGCTTCCTAGCAAAATGCTTCAGGTTTCTGATCGTTTTTTGCGCATTTTTTTTGTTTGCCGGGAATAGCAAAAAGGTGGGAGCCGGCCGATAAGCCGGGTTCTGTCGTAGACAGCCATTCATCTGGGATATGCGTCGCCGCATACCTCGAGCGACCTACCCGGAAACACGTACGGACCGCACGTCGCCGTCGCGTGGACGACTCGTTTCCCTATTTGGTCTTGCTCCAGGTGGGGTTTACCGTGCCGCGGCGTGTTGCCACCCGCGCGGTGCGCTCTTACCGCACCTTTTCACCCTTACCGGCGCCTTGCGGCGCTTTGGCGGTATATTTTCTGTGGCACTTTCCGTAGGCTCGCGCCCCCCAGGCGTTACCTGGCACCGTGTCCTGCGGAGCCCGGACTTTCCTCCACGACCCAAAGGCCGCAGCGACTGTCTGGCCGACTCCCGACACGATTATATCCGGACAAAGAGACAATAAGGAGACAGTTTACTTATTGCGGCGGGATTTCCTGCACGCACTCCGCTGTAGAATGTAGGGGCCGGCCGGACCGGAATGACAATCACCCACGCAAAACTCACTCCATGACCCCTATACATTCCACCGATTCACTTCGACGCCATATAGAAAGCGCCAACCGTAAACATAAGCAAGGCAGGCTTGCCGAAGCCGAGGCCGACTACAGGAAAGCGCTGGCGATGACCCCCGGCCATCCGGAGATACTCCGCCTGCTGGGCCTGCTAAAGCACCAGACCGGAGACACTGAGAGTTCGATCGAATTGCTGACCCGTTCGGTCGAAGCAACTCCGAATAATGCCCGTGCGCTGGAGGCGCTCGGTTGCCTTCTCAAGGAGGTAGGCAGGGACGACGAGGCGATCCGCTATCTGAAGAATGCCGTTGCCGCCAATCCGGATCAGCGCTCGGCTTTTTATAACCTTGGAATGATACTCATCGAGGATACAGATTCGCTCGACGAGGCGGTCGAGGCATTCGAGCGGGCGGTGGCCCTCGATGGCGAGGACATCCTCGCGCGTGGCGCCCTTGCCAGCGGGCTACTCAAGCAGCGCAAGCCCCAGGCGGCGCTAGTGCATATCGAATCGGTTCTCGCCGGAAACGCGGGTGATGTCGCGGCGCTTGCCCACAAGACGGCGGCACTTTCGCAACTTGGTCGCTACGCCGATGTGGACCAGCTGGTGGATCTGGACAGCATGTTGCGTATGGAACGATTCCAGGGCGGGGATGGTTTCGAGACGGCTGCCGACCTGAACGAGATGCTGGTCCGGCACATTCTGAATCACCCGACCCTGGGCGAGGAAAAAACGACCGTCGAGGGTATGGATACAGGCGAAATCATGACCTCCGACGAACCAGGCATCGTGGCGCTGCGTCGCCTTGTGACGGATACGGTCATAAATTTCTGCGACTCGCTGCCAGTCGGACCGGAGCACCCTTTTGCGGCAAGTCGACCGGATAAATGGTTTCTCAGTGGCTGGGGTGTTCGAATGTGGCGAGGCGGCTTCCAGGTGCCCCACTATCACAAGGATGCCTGGGTCAGCGGTGTCTACTATGTCCAGCTGCCCGAACCCGTGAAGAACTCCCCGACGTCTCAGGACGGCTGGATAGAATTTGGCCGTGGCCCCGACGATCTCTATTGGGACTCAACGCCACGCACTAGACGCATCCAGCCGGAAGAAGGCCTGCTGATCGCCTTTCCCTCCTATGCATGGCATCGGACATTGCCGTTCGACGACCCCTGTGAGCGCCTTTGTATCTCTTTCAATATCGTCCCGGAACAGTAGCGGGCTAGCGTCCGTCTTTTAGCCGTATGGCGAGGTCGTAGGCCTCTCGTTTCGTCGCATCCGTCAGTTTTGCGGCCAGACTCGCCGCCTTGCTGACCGGCATTTCCTGGAGCAATAGCCGAACCACTTTCTCCACACCGAGAGTGGTTTTTTGTTGCGCGCGATCTTCAGCACCGGCGATTACCAGGACCAGTTCTCCTCGCGACATATCCGGATCGCTTGCGTGTCGCTTTATCAGGCCGTCGAGATCGTCCCTGTAGACAGTCTCAAATGCCTTTGTCATTTCGCGACCGATCGCCGCCGGTCGGGCGCCTGTGAATACGGCAGCGCAATCGTGCAGCACAACCCCGATTCGACGAGCAGATTCGAACAGGACCATTGTCCGTGACTCGCCTGCCAGTGCATCCAGACGAGATCGGCGAGCAACTTTGCGCGACGGCAAGAATCCCTCAAATACAAAGCGATCGCTTGCAAGGCCGCAGACACTCAGCGCTGCCGTGACAGCCGATGGCCCCGGCACGGGGCTTACCTTCAATTGCCCGGCTCTTGCCGCAGCCAGCAACCTGAACCCCGGATCACTTACCAGCGGCGTACCCGCATCCGATACCAGGGCGTAGTTTCTGCCTGACCTGAGTCCCGAAATTACTTCCGGAACTCGTTTTGTCTCGTTGTGCTCGTGAAGCGAGAGTCGCTTCGTTGCGATTCCGAACGCTGAGGTCAGCCTGCCGGTATGGCGCGTGTCCTCGCACAAAATCACATCGACCGAATCCAGTACCTGCCGCCCCCTGGGACTCATATCGTCCAGGTTACCGATAGGTGTGGCGACTACATAAAGAGTTCCTGCATTTTCTGGCACTATACTTCTCGCCTTGCCCTTGAGAACCTCTGATTTGTTCTGAGGCTCCCGAGACTGTAATTGGACGGTAACGGGACTGGCAATCATCCTGCAACGGGAACACGACATCATGCAATTCGATTATCCCGATCGATTTCGATCAGCCCTTGTGGCGCTCATCGTCTGCGTGATGATTTCGGCCTGTGCGCCGACGCGACCCGACCCGGCCGATGACAGTCCGTTAGCCAAGCAGGCAGTCACAAAGGAACTGCGCGGAGACTACGCAGGAGCCGCACGGGCATGGCAGAAGCTCGCCAGCCAGATCGATGGCGAACAAAGGGATCGCGTACTGGTAAGAGCGGTATCTGCGCACCTGCGCGCGGGGCAAACGGCGCAGGCTGAGCAAGCGCTGGCGGAGGTCAGGAATCCACCGACCGGAAAGGAAGGCATCGATTTCCGGCTTCTGTCGGCGGAACTGGCGCTTGCAGCGGGGGATCCCGAGTCTGCCGTTGAGGTCCTGTCCGGTCTGCCGGAGGACCTGTCGGGAGCAAAAAAGGCCACCGCCCTCGAGATCGAATCGGATGCGCGATTCAGGCTGGGGGAGACCGGTACGGCCGTTACATTAGCAGTCGACATGGCGCCGTATCTGTCCGCCAATCAGAGTATCGATAACAACCGCAGGAGGATATGGAGTCGCCTGCAGGAAGCGTCGGCAGCAGGGGCCGACATGTCGACCCCCCAGGGAGCGAACCAGATTGTCACGGGCTGGATGGAACTTGGCCGAATTCTTGAATCGGAAGATCGCAATCCATTCGAACTCAGGACGTCGCTGGGCGAGTGGCGCGAGCGCAACCCGCTACACCCGGCCAGCCGGTCGGTCATCGACGGCGTGTTGATGGGCTACAGCGACCTTACTGCATTGCCAAAACAAGTCGCCCTGATCCTGCCCCTCAGCGGACGCCTTAAATCGTCCGCGGCAGCAGTCAGGGACGGCTTTCTGGCCGCCTATTTTGGACAACAGAACGACGAGACGCGTCCCGTGGTGCGGATCTATGATACAGCCGCCCTGGGAGCGGTTACGGCGTGGGAGCGGGCCGCACAGGGTGGCGCCGGGTTCATTGTCGGCCCGCTACTAAAAGAAGAAGTCGAGAAAATCTCGGCAGTCTCCGGCGGTATCACGACGCTCGCGCTCAACGAACCGGAAAACCCGGCTGCATTGCCAGCGGAAATCTACCAGTTCGCCCTTTCACCGGAGGACGAGGCACGACAGGCCGCGGCTCGCATCCTCGACGATGGACTATATCGAGGCCTTGCGCTCGTGCCGGCAAGCGACTGGGGAATGCGAATAGCAGCAAGCCTCGGGGAGACTTTGCAGGCAGGCGGCGGGCGCCTGGTAGAACTCGCCACTTACTCTCCGGGTAACAACGACTACTCGGAAATCATTACTCGTGTCCTGCGTGTAGATCAGAGCAAGACACGCAGCAAGAAGATTGAACAGGCACTCGGTTTGTCACTCAAATTCGAACCGCGCAGGAGACAGGATATTGATTTCGTGTTCCTGGCCGCCCTGCCTCGAGACGGTAGGTTGCTGAGGCCACAGTTGCGTTTTCATCGCGCAGCAGATCTTCCTGTCTATGCGACCTCGGCTATTTTTGAAACACGGAACACCGGTAACCGGGATCTCGACGGCACAAAATTCGACGACATGCCTTGGATCCTCGGTGATGACGAGGATATTCGCGCATTGCGACGGCAGATTGCCGGCATCTGGCCGACTCTTGGTACACGGCGATCTCGCCTCTTCGCACTCGGCTACGATGCCTATCAGCTGGTAAGTCTGTTTCGCGGCGACCGCTCCGCTCTGATCCGTGGCGTCGATGGACTGACCGGCATCCTGACACTGCAGGACGGGCGACGTATACAGCGCGAGCTCAACTGGGCAACCGTCGTTCGCGGCGAGCCCTCCGTCGAACACTCCGTGAGCCGCCATTGAGTCGAAGCGCGGGAACGAGGGCCGAGCAACGTGCCGAAAGAGCCCTCAGTAGGAAGGGTCTGCAAACAGTCTGCCGCAACTACCATTGTCGCTGGGGCGAGATTGATCTTGTCATGATCGATGAACCCTGCCTGGTGTTTGTGGAAGTACGCTGCAGAAAGTCCGGCGCCCTGGTGACGGCACAGGAATCGATTACCAGGGCCAAGAAGCTGCGTCTGATAAAAACGGGTCAGCACTTCCTCATGACGCAACGGAAATTAGGCGAACGACCGGTACGATTCGATGTTGTGGCAATTTCAGGAAGTGACAGTGACAATCGCATCGACTGGCTCAGGGATGCGTTCCGACCATGAGCCATGAACCATGACAAGGGGCAGGCACGATTCGACCAGGGTGCGCAATGAGTGCAGAAGACAGAGTCCATAGTCATTTCGAATCCAGCATTGCGGTCAAACGGGATGCTGCCGCACAGCTGACACCCCATATCGCAGATGCCTCGCTGATGATCGCCCGATGCCTGTTGGGCAATGGCAAGATACTATCTTGTGGTAACGGTGGTTCAGCCTGCGATGCACAGCACTTCTCCTCCGAGATGCTCAATCGTTTCGAGATGGAGCGACCGGGGCTACCGGCAATGGCGCTGACGACGGATAGCGCCACGATCACATCGATCGCAAACGACTATGGTTACGAAGAAATCTTCGCCAAGCAGGTTCGGGCCCTCGGTCAACCTGGCGATGTGCTGCTCGCAATTTCAACCTCTGGAAATTCCGCCAACGTATCCCAGGCAGTCGTTGCCGCGCATGAACGCGGCATGAACATAGTGGCGCTAACAGGCTGCGAAGGTGGACTTCTGGCACAGACCTTAGGCGAGGGTGACATCGAAATTCGTGTGCCGTCCAGTCGCGCGGCGCGCATCCAGGAGGTTCACCTGCTGGTCATACACTGCCTTTGCGACCTCATCGATCGCGAGCTTCTTGGGCCGTAGTGAGCGAAATCGACGCCAGGCTTCTCGGTAGTCTGAGGGCATTGCTCGGATCCGGTTCAGTGCTGACTGACCCCGCTGATCGCTGGGCCTACGGGGTCGACAATAGTCGCCGACAAACGATGCCCGGTGCTGTCCTGTTACCCCACAAACAGGCTGAAGTCGCAGATATCGTCAAATTGTGCCACCGCTATCTGATGCCGCTCACGGTCCGCGGCCGCGGCACCGGAACGGCCGGAGCGGCTGTGCCGGCGGAAAACGGTATCGCCCTTTCGACCGAAAAGCTGGATCGCGTTGTCCGTATCGATTCAGACAACAGGGTCGCCGTTGTCGAGGCTGGCGTTACGAATGATCAACTCCAGGCCGCTGCCGGCGAGAAAGGTTTTTTCTGGCCGCCGGACCCAACATCGGCGGCTTATTGTTCTGTCGGCGGTAACCTGGGTTGCAACTCGGCAGGACCGCGCGCCGTCAAATATGGAACGCCACGGGAGAACACGCTCGGGCTGACGGCAGTAACCGGGGAAGGACAGATCCTGAATACCGGTTGTTACACGACGAAGGGTGTTGTCGGTTACGACCTGACAAGACTGCTCATCGGTTCGGAAGGTACCCTGGCGATCATCACCGAGGCGACGCTCAAGCTGACACCGCTGCCGGAGGCCGTGGCGACGATGCGGGTGATCTATCGGGATATGGCGTCCACCGCAGCCGCGGTCTCGGCAATAATGGCGCAGCCTCTTATTCCGCGGGCGCTGGAATTCATGGATGGAAATTCAATCCGGATGATTCGCGGATATGCCGGTGACAAGCTGCCGGAAAATGCGGGAGCGATGCTGATCATCGAAGCTGATGGCGAGCCATCAACGCTGGCCGCATCGATCGAGGCTCTGGAGGCCGCCTCGCAGAATGAAGGCTTGCTTGAATTCAGACGGGCAACGGATGAATCCGAAACAGCCGATCTATGGGCCTGTCGAAAGGCTCTGTCACCCGCGTTGAGGCGAGTCGCTCCGGGCAAGATAAACGAAGACGTGGTCGTCCCTGTCTCGCGGATGGCATATTTCATGGAACGGCTCGATCAGTTATCCCGTGACTACGAATTGACCATCGTCAATTTTGGCCACGCCGGTAACGGCAATATCCACGTCAACCTGTTGGGAGATACGGCCGACCCGGCAATTCGGGCAAAAATGGACAGCTGTCTTGGCGAAGTGTTCAGGATAGTCCTGGATCTCGACGGCACCCTGTCCGGTGAGCACGGAATCGGTTTCGACAAGAAAGAGTTTGTCGGGCTGGAGATCGAGCCGGTGGCGCTGGAACTGATGCGCAGGATAAAAACCCAGTTCGATCCGGACAATATTCTAAACCCGGGCAAGCTATTCCCGGATCAGGCACCCGCTATTTGACGATCGTCAGCTTCGGCCGGTCCCCGCCATTGTTTTTCTCGTTCGGGGGCTCGGGCCCCGATTCGTCCTCGGTGAAGATCATGCCCTGACCCGTCTCGCTGGCATAGATACCAAGGACTGCGTTCATGGGAACGAAAATGTCGCGCGACTTGCCGTTGAAGCGTGCCGAACATCCAACGGACTCGTTCGAAATAGCGAGTCCCTGGGTCGCTCCATAACCAATATTGAGTACGATACGCCCGTCTCGAACGTGCTCTGACGGCACATCGACGCCTTCAAGGCCGGCATCGACGACAATGTGCGGTGTCTGCCCGTTATCCTCTATCCACTCGTGCATCGCTCTAAGCAGATAGGGCCGCCTTGGTTTCAGGCTGTCGGTCACAAAAAAACGGACAAACTCAGGCCCGCATTTCCTCCTCCAGTTCCGTCATGCTGTCTTTGAACGACTGTCTTGAAAATATCTTCTCTGCATAGTCGAGTATCGGTTTGGCCTCTTCGGGCAGATCGATCTCGTAATGCGGCAAACGCCAGATAATCGGCGCCACGGTACAATCCACGAGTGACAACTCATCACTGAGAAAGAAGGGCTTTGCACTGAAAACTTCCGCACTTGCGAGAATACTCTCGCGCAGAATCTTGCGAACCTTGTTGGCAGCCTTGCGATCCTTTGCATCTTCTATTTGTCTGGCAAGCTCGTACCAATCCCTTTCGATCCGAAAGAGCGCCAGCCGAAACTGTGCTCTCGACACCGGATCCACCGGCATTAACGGAGGGTGCGGGAATCTTTCATCAAGATATTCGATGATGACTCGCGAGTCATACAGCACAAGGTCACGATCCACCAACGTCGGCACGTCGTTGTATGGATTGAGATCGAGAAGATCTTCCGGCAGGGCAGGACCCTCTACCTCGACTGTATCGAACTTGATGCCTTTCTCAGACAGGGCAAATCGCACGCGGTGACTGTGGGGGCAGGTCGGGTGGGAAAACAGCGTCATGACTGACCGCCGATTGGCAATCAATGCCATATGCATACTCCTCGCAAGAGCGTTCGGGTTACGCGACTCAGTGGACGTCTTTCCAGATTTCTTTCTTTAACGCGAATGCGAAGAGGAAGAAAATGACGAGAAACAGAATCACCTTGATGCCCAGACTGCGCCGCTCGAGCTGGACCGGTTCACTTATGTAACTAAGGAAAGCCACCAAGTCTACAACAACTTCGTCGAATTCCTCTTCAGACAACTTGCCGGGGCTGACAATCTCGAACCTGTCGAAAATCTTATGAGAGTTTCCCCGCGCATCGATCTCCTCATGGAAAACAGCTTCCTGGATTCCCTGCAGATCCCACAGGACCGGCGGCATGCTGGCGCCTTCGAGCACCAGGTTATTCGCCCCGCTGGGCTGCAGCGGACTGACATAAAACGACTTCAGAAAACCGTAAATCCAGTCCGTACCCCTGGCCCGCGCCGCAAGCGAAAGATCGGGCGGCGTTCGTCCAAACCAGTCGGCGGCGTCCCCCGGCGGCATCGCAATGGCCATCGTGTCTGACGGGCGATCCCCGGTGAACATCAGGTTGTCGACAACCTGATCCTCGCTCAGACCCAGTCCTGCTGCGAGGGTGTTGTAACGAACGTACTGTGCCGAATGGCAACCAAAACAGTAGTTGACGAAGTACTTGGCGCCGCGCTGCAAAGACGCCTGATTGCCGATATCGATGTCCGCGCTGTGAAGTTTTACGCCACCACCGGACGCCACGCCCAATGCAGGGGCCAGGAGCAGCACGAGAGCAATGATCCTCTTAGCTGTGATCATGGAATGTCACCCTGTCCGGAACCGGTTTGGTTTTGTCCCACTTTGTATAAAACGGCATGAGCAGGAAAAAAGCGAAGTAGACGACCGTAAATATCCTGGCCAGCATCGTGTAAAGACCGGTCGCAGGCCGCGTACCCAGATAGCCCAGAACGATAAAGCTGACAACAAGACCGGCTACTGCCAGCTTGAACATCCAGCCTCTGTAGCGGATGGATCGAACCGGGCTGCGATCCAGCCACGGCAGAAAAAACAACACCATCATCGCAGCGCCCATCAGGATAACGCCGCCCAGCTTGTCTGGTACGGCGCGCAGGATCGCGTAAAACGGCGTGAAGTACCACACGGGTGCGATGTGTTCAGGAGTCGACAAGGGATTGGCCGGCTCGAAATTGGCGTGTTCGAGAAAATAACCGCCCATCTCCGGTACAAAGAAAATGATCCCGCAAAAGACCATCAGGAATACGACCATCGCAACGAGATCCTTTGCCGTGTCGTACGGGTGGAATGGAACGCCGTCTAAGGGCACACCATCCGGTCCTTTCCTGTCCTTGATCTCCACACCGTCGGGGTTGTTCGACCCAACCTCATGGAGGGCGAGGATATGCACGACAACAAGTGCTATCAGGATCAGCGGCACCGCAGCCACGTGCAAGGCAAAAAACCGATTGAGGGTAATGTCGGAGATAAAGAAATCACCCCGAACCCACTCCACGATTCCGTCGCCGATAACGGGTATGGCTCCGGCCAGCGACAGAATCACCTGGGCGCCCCAGTAGGACATCTGGCCCCACGGCAGCAGATAGCCAAAGAACGCCTCGGCTGCCAGCGCCATGTAGATCAGCATACCCACGAGCCAGAGCAGTTCCCTGGGTTTCTTGTAGGAGCCGTAGATGATGCCCCGGTACATGTGGATGTAAACAATGACGAAAAACAGCGACGCACCCGTTGAATGCATATAGCGGATAAGCCAGCCCCAGCTGACGTCACGCATGATGTATTCCACCGATGCAAACGCCTGCTCGGCCGACGGCTTGTAATTCATGGTGAGAAATATGCCCGTCACAATTTGCATGACGAGCGCCAGCATCGCCAGGAATCCAAAGACGAACCACCAGTTGAGATTCTTGGGTGCGAAATATCGGGTGACATGCTTCTCGAGCATCTCGTTGAGCGGGAATCGCTTGTTGATCCAGGCGTTCAGGCCTTCCGGTTCACGACCGGATACCGTGTTCCCTGCATCATGCTGAGTAGCGCTCATCAGGAAGCCCCCGAATCAGAACCGATCAGTAGAACGGTATCGCTTAGAAACCGATGGGGCGGGACCAGCAGGTTGAGCGGGGCGGGTACCCCGGAGTACACCCGTCCGGCCAGATCGAACTTCGAGCCATGGCAGGGGCAATAGAACCCGCCTATCCAGTCCGGCCCGAGGTCGGCAGGTGCGATGTCGAAGCGTTCCACCGGGGCACACCCCAGGTGCGTGCAACTGCCGACCGTCACAAGCAACTCGCGCTTGATGGAGCGGTGTTCGTTCTTCGCATAGGACGGTTGCTGAGGCTGCTCGGAATCGGGATCACGCAACACTGCATCAAGCCTGGGCAGGGTATCGAGCATCTCCTGAGTCCTGCGAAGAATCCAAACCGGCTTGCCCCGCCACGAAACCTTGAGCAGCGCGCCCACTTCCAGCTTGCCAATGTCGACCTCGACGGGCGCCCCAAGGGCCTGCGCCCGCGCACTCGGCCGCCATGACGAAATAAACGGTATTGCGGCAAACACCGTCCCTACACCACCGGTGACCGCCGTGGCGATACCGATAAAATGCCGCCTGCTCAGATCGACGTCTTCACTCATCGAAAGGAAACTCCCCGCTACTGTGTCTCGGAACCCTGAACCTGTGCGATCGCGCCCAAGCCACGCCGCCTTCCGATTACCGGCTCATTATCATCGTTACCAAGCGGTTCATTATACACGTGCCCACAAGTCGGTGTCTCCGCAAAGTCATCAATTGGGTGGCGTGCCCGGCAGCCGGAATTGTGTCACGCCAGCCGGCTGCTCATAATGCACAGTTGCGCCGCAGCCGCTACGCTCGCGGCGTTCAATATTGATGGCAAGACTACGAACAGCACTCATCTTTCTGCTCCAGTCGGCGACGGTCGGTCTGGCGGCGGCTTTCGTGGTGGTCTATCTGTTCCCGGACCTTCTGGACAAGGGCGACGGCACCTCGAACGGAGTACCTGTTTATTCCTACGCTGACGCAGTCAGGACAACAGCGCCGGCCATTGTCAATCTGATCAGCGCCGCAAGCCGTTCGGGGAACCCGGCCCCGCCCGGCGCTGGCGTATTGCCGCTACAAGCTGGTGAAAGTCTGGGCTCAGGTGTCGTGATGAGTTCGGACGGCTACGTGATCACAAACGACCACGTGATCGCCGGAGTCCCGGCAATCGATATCGTTTTGACCGATGGGCGCTCCGCGGCAGCTGAAATCGTCGGTACCGATCCCGACACGGATCTTGCCCTGCTAAAGATCGAACTCGACGATCTGCCGACGCTCCGGCTCGGCCGCTCGGATACGCTGCGCGTGGGCGATGTCGTCCTCGCCATTGGCAATCCGTTCAGTATCGGCCAGACCGTGACCCAGGGCATCGTCAGCGGCACTCGTCGAGGGCAACTCGGTCTGTCCTCCTTCGAAAATTTCATCCAGACTGACGCCGCGATCAATCTGGGCAATTCGGGCGGTGCACTGGTCAATGCCAGGGGGGAACTGGTCGGCATCAATACGGCGTTTATCTCACGGCGGCTGGATTCGGAGGGGATCGGTTTCGCGATACCGGTCAATCTCGTTCGTGGCGTGATGTCCGATCTGATCGAGCACGGTCGCGTTATCCGTGGCTGGCTTGGTGTGGGCACTGAAACACTGACGCCGGCCCAGGCTGAATCCCTGGGCCTGGAAGATGCCTTCGGGATCATTCTCACCAGCGTTCAGCCGGATAGCCCCGCCGACCTGGCCGGACTGAGACCGGCCGATGTCATTACCCATGTGAATGACCAGCCGGTGATCGTCTGGCAGGATGCCCTGCGATTGATCGCACGAATGGTCCCTGGAACCGAAGTGGTGGTAACGGGTAACAGACTCGGAAAACCATTCAGAGTGGTGGCGACAGTAGCTGAGCGAAAACCGCTCGATCGCTGACAAACGACCTGCACAGAATTCACGGCTAAGCCGTCGGGATCAACCGGATACGCGTCGAATCGATGCGCCTAACTGTCCGAGTTTCTCTTCAATGCATTCGTAGCCCCTGTCGATATGGTAAATGCGCTCAACCACTGTTTCACCTTCAGCAACAAGCCCTGCAAGGACCAGGCTGGCTGAAGCACGCAGGTCAGTTGCCATCACGGGCGCTGCAGTCAATGTATCGACCCCCTCGATGATCGCCGTATTGCCTTCCAGCCGTATGTTCGCGCCCAGTCGCTGCATCTCCAGAACGTGCATAAAGCGGTTTTCGAAAACAGTTTCCGTAATCGTCGCGACCCCTTTTGCGACCGTGTTCAAAGCGGTGAACTGGGCCTGCATGTCGGTCGGAAACCCGGGGTATGGCGATGTCCGTATGTCGACAGAGACAGGCCGCCTGCCCTCCATATCCAGTTCGATCCAGTCGTCACCGACAGTAATATTCGCCCCTGCTTCCTCTAGTTTTGCCAGTACCGCGTCGAGATTATCGGGGCGGGTCCTGCAGGTGCGAACGCGACCGGAAGTAATTGCGCCGGCAACCAGGAAGGTTCCTGTTTCAATGCGGTCCGGCAAGACTTCATAATTCGCGCCACCCAGTCGCTCCACGCCATTGATAACGATCGTGTCGGTACCCGCACCCTCGATGTTCGCGCCCATTGCGATCAGACACCCGGCCAGATCCACGACTTCAGGTTCGCGCGCCGCGTTCTCGATGAGGGTCTCGCCGTCAGCGAGGGTAGCGGCCATCATCAGATTCTCGGTGCCGGTTACCGTCACGGTTTCGAGCACAATACGTGCGCCTTTCAGCCGCCCCGATCGCGCTTTGATATAGCCGTCTTCGATGCGGATATCAGCACCCATTGCGGCCAGACCGGCAACATGAAGATTGACCGGTCGTGCACCGATGGCGCAGCCGCCGGGCAATGAGACATCGGCTTTGCCGTAGCGGGCCACGAGAGGACCTAGTACGAGTATCGACGCGCGCATTGTCTTGACCAGTTCATAAGGCGCGGTATAAACACTGATCGTCGTCGGATCGACCTCGATCCTCATTTTTTCGTCAACCGTCACGCCAACACCCATGCGACCGAGGAGCTCTATTGTCGTGGTGACGTCTCTCAGATGCGGGACATTGCCGATCGTCATTGGCTCATCAGCCAACAGGGTCGCAGCAAGTATCGGCAGCGCTGCATTCTTGGCACCTGAAATGATGACGTCGCCGTCAAGCGTTGCGCCACCTTTGATCGCTAGTTTGTCCACGCCGGGGGGAGCCTAGTCGCGGCCAGCGCTGCTATCGCGTCGCCATTCGTCAGGTGTGCTGGCCTGGATCGACAAGGCGTGAATCTCGCGCCCAACCCTGTCACCCAGCGCTGCATAGACCAACTGATGTCTTTGCAAGGGCCGAAGCCCTTCAAAATCGAGGGAAACGACGAGCGCGGCGAAATGTGTGCCATCGTCCGAACGAACGTCAACAGCGTCAGTGTTGATATGATTCTCGATCAGTTTTTCGATCTCGTCTGTATTCATGGGCGGGGATCCTGAGTGCCTGACCCCGGCCACCGGGGCTGGCGGCGCGAGCGTCGAAAAGGGAGCGATTATAGCGGGATGTCGAGTCCATGAGAGTACAAACCGGCCTCCGGGCGTGGCGACCGAAGTTATCGTCCGCGTGTGTCGGTCAATCGCCACCTTGCAAAGGAAGCTCTGATCTATTCTGATGCGATTTAGATTGTGATCCGAAATGTTCAGATTCAAGGCGCGAATCGCAGCTAACAGCTGGCTATTGCGAAGATTTGCAACGCAGAAGCCGGGCATTTTGGGCACGAGAGTCGAGTTCACGAATAGATCAAAGCTTCCGAAAGTGTATGATTACGCGTCCTCTCGCATACCCGGCGTGAGGTAATACGAAAACAATCATGCTGACCTACTCCGCTGTCACAGTTGCTGGCTTTGCCCTGCTTATCTGGGGTGCCGATCGTTTTGTGATCGGTGCCGCTGCTACGGCCAGGAATCTGGGTGTCCCCACCCTCCTGATCGGTTTGACGGTGGTCGCGATTGCAACCTCGGCGCCAGAGATCCTTGTCTCGATCACGGCCGCCCTGAACGACAATACGCAGCTGGCCGTGGGAAATGCGGTTGGATCCAATATCGCCAATATTGGACTGGTTCTCGGCGTCACCGCTCTCGTCAGTCCCATGGAGGTGCGTTCGACCATCCTCAGGCGCGAAATGCCTGCACTGCTGGCAGTGACGCTGATGACCGTCACGCTGTTTATGGACTCCTACCTGGGTCGAATCGACGGTATTCTGCTGATCGGCGGCATGATTCTCGTCTTGCGCTGGCTGGTGATGCTGGGCATACGCTCGAAAGGCGCGGATCCACTACAGCAGGAAATCGCAGCTGAATTACCCGATTCAATGACCATGGCCACTGCAACCGGTTGGCTGGTGCTGGGTCTGATCGTGCTGCTGGCAGGCGCCAAATTGCTGGTCTGGGGCGCAACGCACCTGGCGGAGGCACTGGAGGTCAGCAATCTCGTTATCGGTCTGACTGTCGTCGCCATCGGCACAAGCCTGCCCGAACTGGCTGTGTCCGTGGTAAGCGCGCTAAAAAAAGAGCATGACATCGCGCTGGGAACGATTATCGGATCGAATATGTTCAACTGCCTCGCTGTCATCGGCCCGGCCGCAGTGATTTACCCTGCGGCGTTCAACCCGGAACTGCTTAGCCTGCATTTCCCGGTTATGATCGCCCTGACGTTGGCCATGTTTGCACTCACCTACAATTTTACTGGCAGCGGTCGTATCAGCAGAATTGAAGGTGGCATCCTGCTCGCCGTCTTTTTCGGCTATGAAGGCTATATCGTACATCTCCAGTAGGCGCAGGATAGGCGTTCATGAACAGATCAGAGGTTCCTTCAATGACTCAGATCGATGCTGCATCGATACTCCGCATCGGAAGCGAAGTACTGGAGACGGAAGCGGACGCCATCAGGAGATTGCTCGGTGCGATGGGCGAGGACTTTATCGCCGCCTGCAACACCTGCCTGGTATGCCAGGGGCGCATCATTGTCATCGGCATGGGCAAGTCGGGGCACATTGCCGGCAAGATAGCGGCCACACTGGCCAGCACCGGCAGCCCCGCATTTTTCGTCCATCCAGGAGAAGCCAGCCACGGCGATCTCGGCATGATTACGCTGCATGATGTCGTGCTGGCGATCTCAAACTCCGGTGAAACCGGTGAGATCATGCTTCTCCTGCCGCTGATCCGGCGCCTGGGCATACCGCTGATTACTATGACCGGACAGCCGCGCTCGACGCTGGCCCGTGAAGCGGACGTCAACCTGAATGTCGGGGTATCGAAGGAGGCTTGCCCACTCAATCTGGCGCCGACCGCAAGCACGACAGCGACACTGGCAATGGGAGACGCACTGGCTGTTGCGTTGCTGGAGATGCGCGGATTTACGGAAGAAGACTTTGCGTTGTCACATCCGGGGGGAAGTCTGGGTCGCAGACTGCTGTTGCGGGTTTCGGATTTGATGCGCACCGGTGATCGGATACCCAAGGTGGCGCCCGGCACACCGGTTCGGGAGGGTCTGCTTGAAATGACCCGGACCGGACTGGGCATGACGGCGATCGTAGATGATGACAACATCATCGTGGGTATTTTCACTGATGGCGACCTGAGGCGCACAATCGATAGCGGTTGCGATCTGCACAAAACGATAATCGACGATGTGATGACGACCAACTGCAAGACGATCAACAAAGATGTCCTGGCGGCGGAGGCGGTGCATATGATGGAGGCCAACGCGGTTACCGCCTTGTTGGTCGCCGATGAGGAAACTCACCTGGTCGGGGCATTCAATGTCCACGACCTTCTCCACGCCGGGGCCATGTAGTGACAGGGCTCGAGAATTCGGCAGCAAACATCAGGCTGGCTATTTTTGATGTCGACGGCGTGTTCACCGACGGACGACTTTATTTCACCTCCGAAGGCGAGGAGATGAAGGTTTTCAGCGTCCGCGACGGGCTTGGCGTGAAACGTTTGCAGGCGGCCGGAGTCGAAGTGGCAGTGATATCGGGTCGGGCCTCCGATGCACTGACGCTGCGAATGGAGGAACTTGGTATATCGAGACACTTTCAGGGCGATCACGACAAGCTTCCGATATTGCGCCAGTTGCTCGACGAGTTGGCCATCGATTCCGACGAGGTAGCCTATATGGGTGACGACCTCCCCGATCTGGATGTCATGAAACAGGTGGCCTTGCCCGCCGCACCATCGGATGCTGTCGCAGAGGTTCTCGAAGCGAGCGTGTGGATTTCCGACCACCGGGGTGGCCATGGCGCGGTACGCGAATTTTGTGAGTTTCTTGTCCTGGCGCACAGTGGATTGAGCGGGGGATCATCGTCTTGACGGGTCGCTCACTGCTCAGTTTGCTGCTGATGTCCGCTTTGGCGACGGGAGCCTGGAGTTGGAAAAATTCTCTGCAGGAAAAAAAGCTGGAGCCCGAAGTAATTTCAGCGGACGTCGCAGGCTTCTATATCAGGCAGGGTGAGATCGTCACGCCACGGCCGGACGGGACACCCCTGTACCGTCTCACCGCCGAACGCATGACTCATGGCCTGGGCACCGGGAGTATTGAGCTGTCCGGCATTCACGTGGAATACAATCACGGCTCGTCGGAGCCCTGGTTGATGGACGCGGGCGCAGGACAAGTACAGACTGACTGGAATATTATTCATCTTTCCGACGGCGTGCGGATGACATTTCATGAGGAGAACGGAACACCGGCGACACTCGTGACCGAATCGATGGTGGTTGAAACCGGCAGCCACACTGCGACGAGCGATCAGCAAGTGATATTTGAGCTTGGTGAGGAACAGCTGATCGGGACAGGGATGATCGTCGACTTGATGGCCGGTCAGGTGAAGCTGAAATCCAAGGTAAATGGCGTTTTTGAACCCAGAATTCGGTAGCGCGCTTGTTCTCAGCGCCATGCTGCTGCCTGGCGTCGCCTTCGGCATTCTGCCGAGCACCAAAGAACGGATTGTTCTGGAAGCAGATTCCTCCGAGTTCGACAAGGAAAAGAACCAGCTGATTTTCCACCAGGTCAGGATCACCCAGGCCGGCCTGACAATAGTCGCCGACAATGCGGTGGCGGATGGTCTGGATTTCTCGAAGAGCGTCTGGACCTTCACCGGCAGCGTAAACATAGGCGGAGACGGCTCGCATATCAGCGGTTCCAGGGCACAACTCACTTTCACCGACAGCCGGCTTACGCAGGCGACAACAACGGGTCAACCCGCGACATTCGACCGGGAAGCGGACCCCGAAAATGATTTACGAGCACTCAGCGGAGATGCGCAGAGCATCGAATATGATGCGGTGGCGGGCACATTGGTGTTGAATGGCCAGGCCCGGCTGATAGACGGGTCCAACGAGATCACGGGCAATCGCCTGCTGTACAACATTCTGGAGGATAAGTTGGTAGCAAGTTCTGATGAGTTCAGCCAGATTCGCATCGTGATCACGCCACAAACAATTGATCAGGCGAATGACGACAGCGACGAGGAAGGTGATTTGAGTCCCGGCGGTGGAGAGCCCGTACGGTGAAAACGCTCGCGGTGGAAGGCATCAGCAAGAGTTACCGCTCGCGCAAGATCGTGCAATCGCTGTCCCTGACAATAAAATCCGGCGAAGTCGTGGGCCTGTTGGGACCCAACGGGGCTGGCAAAACGACCGCTTTCTACATGATTGTCGGGCTGATCCCAACTGACAGCGGGCGTATTCTGCTCGGTGAAAAGGACATCACCCACCTGTCCATGCACCGTCGCGCGAGACTTGGGCTGGGGTATCTGCCCCAGGAGGCCTCGGTATTCAGAAATCTCACGGTCGACGAGAACATACTCGCCGTCCTGGAAACCAGGCGCGGATTGAGCCGCCTGGACAGAGAGCGGATTCTCGAAGAGTTGCTGGACGAATTACATATTTCGCATATTAGAAAGGGCATCGGGCTCAGTCTGTCGGGCGGTGAGCGGCGGCGCGTCGAAATGGCGCGGGCGCTGGCCGCAAGCCCCGATTTCATGCTGTTGGACGAGCCTTTCGCAGGAGTCGACCCGATTTCTGTACTGGACATTCAGCGCATCATCGAGCATCTGATCAGTCGCGGCATCGGCGTCCTGATAACAGACCACAATGTCCGCGAGACACTTGGCATATGCGGTCATGCATATATCCTCAATGCAGGGGATGTAATTGCATCCGGCGACTCGGACGAGATTCTTGAGAACCAACAGGTAAGAGAGGTCTATCTCGGTGAGGACTTCAGACTTTAGGGAAACTCTGATCTATTCATGAACCCGTAGCATCGGGCAAGTCACACGTTTGACCTCGGATCAAGCCTCGACATGCTGAAACCCAGCCTTCAACTTCGAATCGGCCAGCAACTGACGATGACGCCTCAGTTGCAGCAGGCCATTCGCCTGCTCCAGCTTCCGGTAATGGATTTGCAAGCCGAAATCCAGGACGCGATCGAAAATAACCTCATGCTGGAGATCGAGGAACCGACGGCGCTCGATGAAGCGCAGGAACCGCTGCCACAGACCGAAACACCCGGCGCGACGGCTGAGGAACTGGAAGTGGAGTACGCAGAGGTTTCCACCCTGGGCCTGAGCGTCAGTCCACCCATGCCGGACGACCTGAGAGATAACAGGGATTTTCCGGATACTGGTGGCGACACCCTGAAGGATCACCTTGTCTGGCAACTCGAGATGGATCGCTTCGATGATGACGAGCGGGCTGCGGGTCGCGCTGTCATCGACGCACTCAACGAGGACGGCTATCTGACGATCAGTCACGAAGAAATTGCCGACTGTCTGCGACCTGAGGTCGATCTTGACGTCGACACAATCGAAATCGTAATAGCGAAAATACAAAAATTCGATCCGGTTGGGGTAGCGGCGCGAGATCTGTCTGAATGCCTGAGTATTCAGCTGTCTGAGCTTGACGGGGAAACGGATTCACTGGAACTCGCGCGAAAAATCGCGAGCGATTACCTCGACCTGTGGGCCGCACGTAAATTCTCCGCCCTGCGTCGCCGACTGGGCGCCAGGCGTGAAGACCTGCACCAGGCGCTTGCGTTGCTACGATCCCTGAACCCCAAACCCGGCTCTTCGCTACCATCCGGCACACCTGAATACATCATTCCGGATGTCTTTGTGAAACGTCATGAGGGCCGCTGGGTGGTTGAGGCGAATCCAGTCATTGTCCCGCGACTGAGGGTCAACCAGGCTTATGCACAATCGGTCAGCAGGAAAAAAGATTACCAGGATCTGAGGACCCAGTTGCAGGAGGCGCGCTGGCTGGTAAAAAGCCTGGAGATTCGTAACGACACCCTGATCCGGGTGGCGCGCTGCATTATCGAACGCCAGGAGAATTTTCTCGAGTCCGGCGAAGAGGCCATGAAACCCATGATCCTGAGAGATGTGTCCGAATCCCTGCAACTGCACGAATCAACCGTTTCGCGGGCAACAACCGGCAAATATATGCACACGCCCCGAGGGGTGTTCGAATTTCGGTTTTTCTTTTCAAGTCACGTATCCAATTCCAGCGGCGGCGAGACTTCATCGACCGCGATACGCGCACAGATCCGGCGGCTGATTGCCAGTGAAAACCCCGCAAAACCCCTGAGCGACAGCGTGATTACAAAGAAACTTCAGGAAGAAGGCTGCCAGGTTGCCCGCAGAACCGTTGCCAAGTACCGGGAATCCCTGGGTCTTGGCTCATCCAGCGAGCGCCGCCGGACGACGATCCCATAACCACTTCCTGCCCGCCCTGCTAGAATAGTGGTAGAGGCGGCTTTGAAGCCACTGCTGCCAGAATTGGATGCCAATAGATGCCTGCCGACAGCCTGCTACACAATCCAGAAGAACTACGGCGCACTTTTCAGGCAAGAAATACCCCAAGCGGATGTTTCCCCCTTTCCGTCTATCCGAGGAGCCTAGCATGCAAATAAATATCACCGGTCATCACGTGGACGTCACAGAAGCGTTGCGTGACTATGTGAATAGCAAGATGGACAGGGTGATCCGCCACTGCGACAACGTCACCGATGTCCATTGCATTCTGTCGGTGCAAAAACTTCAGCACAAAGCCGAAGCCACACTGCACGTGAGCGGCGCCAAAATCTATGCGGAAGCAATCGCGGAAGATATGTACGCGGCCATAGACGGGCTCGCTGACCGGCTTGACAGGCAAGTCAAGAAACACCAGGAGAAACTGACCGACCACCATGCGCGAGAGGCCCACAGACAGCGACTCGCCTGAGGTAAGCTCGATGTCTATCCGTTCGATAATCGCTCCGGGCCGCGTGCTCTGTAATGTCGAGGCGCGAAGTAAGAAGCATTCGCTGGACATAATCAGCGAACTGCTGGCCGGCTGCGGATCCGATCTCAGCCACGACACCATCTTCGATTGCATGATCAAGCGCGAAAAGCTCGGCTGCACTGCGATCGGAAGGGGTGTCGCAATTCCACATGGATGTGCTGACGGTATCGACTCGATTTGCGGCGCTTTCGTCAAGCTTCGCGAACCGGTCGACTACGACACACCCGATAACTCTCCGGTCGATCTGATATTCGGTCTGCTTGTACCGAGCACGGATGCATCGTCTCACGGTGCCGAACTGGAAAAAATCGCTACCGCGTTCAAGGACCAGGATCTGCGCCGCGAGTTACGCGCGGCGACCAGCAGTCACGGTCTTTACGACAAACTTGCGCAATACGATATCGAGGTTCCCTCCATATGACTGAGCGCCGCCCGGCGGCGCTCGCGGCCATAGGCCCGGGTGCAGGGCGATGGGCTTACTGATTGTCAGCGGGCTGTCGGGTTCCGGCAAAAGCGTCGTTCTCGATATGCTGGAGGATCTTGATTACTACTGTGTCGATAACATTCCGACCCGCATCCTGAATCTGGTGATCGATGAATTGCTCGACAGCGATGATCCCAGATTTGAGAGGGTCGCGATCGGTCTCGACGCCAGGCCCGGACCGGGAGACCCGGACCAGGTATCCAATCTGATCGGCCACCTGAAACTCAAGGGCATTCCCTGCAAGGTCGTCTTCCTGCAGGCCGGGACGGAGGTGTTGCTCAGTCGCTATAGCGAAACGAAGCGCAAACATCCGCTCAGCAGCAGAGAGATGGGTCTGGGGGATGCGATAGCGCTGGAACGTGAACTGCTTGCGCCGATTTCGGATCTGGCGGAGCTTACAATCGATACCAGTCGTATGAGCGTCCACAACCTCCGCGAGGCAGTTCGCGATCGGCTGGCGGATAGTCACGATGGGCAACTGACCCTCTTGTTCAGATCGTTTGGGTACAAGAACGGCATGCCCGGCGACGCCGATTTTGTTTTCGACGCACGCTGCCTGCCCAATCCATACTGGAAAACCAGCCTGCGGAGCCTGACCGGCAGAGATGCCGAAGTCATCGAGTATCTCGATAGTCACCAGGTCGTCACCCGATTTGTCAACGATATCGGCGCTTTTCTGGAAAGCTGGGTACCAGAGTTTCGCAAGTCCAATCGTAGCTACCTGACCATAGCTGTGGGGTGTACCGGCGGCCAGCACCGCTCGGTCTATGTCGTAGAGAATCTGGCCGCACGATTCGACACAGATCACCACCGCGTCCTTCTTCGTCATTCTGAATTGGCTGACTGATGGGCCAGGGGACCTCTGATCTAATCATGAACTCATGTCTTGCGCTCAGTCCGTATGTCTCGCCCTGCAGCGAGACATACGGACTGAGAACTCCAGCTGCCGCGTTGCAAATCTTCGCAATAGCCGGCTATCACGCGCGATTCGCGCCTTGCACCCAAAGGGCATTACAAATCTGAACATTCTGAATCTCGATCTACTTCGCTCAGAATAAATCAGAGGTTCCCTGGGCCCAATGCGGGCCTCAACCTACTGTCAGAAGGGTCGCCTGCTACACTTCGGCCTCCTCGTCGGGTCCCGGGATCAGTTGAGATGAGTTCAGAAACACAAACGGGTGCGGAGCCAAGACTCCGTCTCCTGCGCGATGCGCTGGAGAGCGGCACCCTTTTGCGTGTGCAGCAGATGGTCCGCTCCCTGCACCCTTCGGAGATCGCAGACCTCCTGGATTCTCTTCCACCACCCGAACGTGAAGTCGTGTGGGACCTGGTTGAGTTCGAGGATGAAGGCGACGTCCTGCTGGAACTCAACGATGAGGTTCGCGCCAAGCTGATCATGAGCATGGAGGCCGAAGCGCTGGTCGCGGTAGTCGAGGGTATGGAACTCGACGACCTTGCCGATCTGGCGGCCGAGCTGCCGGAAGCTGTTCTGCGGCAGGTGCTGCAATCCATGGACCAGCAGGACAGGGAACGCCTGCGCACCGTGATGGCGCACCCCGAGGACAGCGCCGGTGGTCTGATGGACCCCGAGGTAGTTACGATCAGATCAGACGTCACCCTGGAAGTCGTTCTGCGCTACCTGCGCATGCAAGGTGAACTACCCTTGCACACCGACGCGCTGTTCGTGGTCAATCGCTTTGATCGTTACCTGGGCGTTCTCTACCTGGCAACACTGCTTACCGAAGATCCAAGCAGAACAGTCAGCGAACTGATGGACACGGAGATCGAAGGAATCCCCGCCGACACGGAGGCGAGCGAGGTTGCCCAGCTGTTCGAAAACAGAGACCTGGTCACAGCCCCGGTCGTCAGCGCCGACGGCAGCCTGGTAGGAAGAATTACCATCGATGACGTGGTCGATGTCATCCGAGACCAGGCCGATCACTCGATCATGAGCATGGCCGGTCTGGATGAAGATGAGGATATGTTTGCCCCGGTCATTACCAGTAGCCGTCGCCGTGCGGTGTGGCTTGGAGTCAATCTTGCGACGGCCTTTATGGCCGCTTCGGTTGTCGGTCTCTTCCAGGCGACTATCGAACAGATTGTCGCGCTCGCGGTTCTGATGCCAATCGTGGCCAGCATGGGCGGTATCGCCGGTAGCCAGACCCTGACGCTGATGATCCGCGGCCTGGCCCTGGGCCAGGTTCAGGACTCAAATGCCAGATGGTTGCTGGGTCGTGAAATCGCCGTGGGTGTCTTGAACGGCCTGGGATGGGCGGCGGTCGTGGCCGCAATAACGGTGCTCTGGTTTCAATCCTGGCAACTGGGGGGCATCATCGCCCTGGCGATGGCGCTCAACCTGATCGTCGCTGCAGCGGCGGGTGTGCTGATCCCATTGACGCTAAAACGTATCAGGATAGACCCCGCGCTTGCCGGCGGTGTCGTACTTACCACGATCACAGACGTGGTCGGTTTTCTTGCCTTCCTGGGCCTGGCCGCCCTGTTGCTCACCTAGTGTCCTGTCCCAGGAATGACCTGAGTTTCAGAGATTCCCTGCGATATCACCCGCTATATCGGCTGGCGCATCCAGAGCGGGCATCGGTTCGCCCCTCAACAGGGACAGAATGTGTTGTTTGCGATCCATCGCATCCCCATAGCCGAGTTCTATGAGGGCCTTGGTAAAACCTTTTTCAAACAACAAGTAACTGACAAGCTGTCCCCCGCCCTTACCATAGGCGCCAACGCCTTTGAGCAGTGTTCTTACCGCACGGGGTAGCTGGTGGGCGTATTCCTCGGCGATCAGACGTATGTCGCGACTAGGCAGGATCAGGAGGGTTTCTACACGGCGAAGTTTGGCCGTTACGCCTCGCCTTTGTTCGGCATCAATCTGTTCCAGAAGCAGATTGATTCGCGTAATTCGTTGGAGGTCGCTATACAGCCCGTCCATAAAAATCGTATCCAGCATATACCCGGCAATCTGGCCAAGCGCCGGCCGCCGGCGCTCCCGTTTGTCGACCGGTTCGTCGCTGATACGTTCGTCGCGAACGGCAATGACGAGTGCGCGACTCGCGCCGAGGTGAATCACGGGACTCAATGGCGTGCTTTGACGAATCGCTCCATCACCGAAATACTCCTGCCCGACGCTGATCGCGGGAAAGATCATCGGTACGGCGACCGATGCCATCAGATGTTCGACGGTGATGGTAGACGGGTGCCCCTGACGCCGGGTCCGATCCCACCCCAGCAGGCCGGGGTGGCCCTGAAAAAACGTGATCGAGCGCCCCGATTGATAGCTGGAAGCGGTGATTGCCAGCGCTTTCAGGTGACCCGCGGCTATGTTGCCGGCTATACGCTCCAGGGCCATGCGTTCTTTTAGCAAAGACCTGAGTGGCGCGTTGTTCAACAGGCTGGACGGGTTGTAGCGCCCCAGGCCGCCGAAAATCAGCGATGCAGTCCAGTGGAGGCTGGATTTGAACATGGCAAGCGGACTTGAATGATAGACCTGGCTTGCGGAAAACCCCCGCCATACGGCCTCCAGGGTACCGACACCCGCCGCAAATCGATCCGCATGGGATGCCAGGCTTGCCGCGTTGATAGCGCCGGCGGATGTACCGCTGATGACAGAAAACGGGCTGGGCGCCCGAATAGGCAGCAACTCCGAAATCGCCTTGAGAACCCCAACCTGATAGGCGCCCCTCGCACCGCCGCCCGGTAGCACCAGCGCCGTACCGCCGGCCATACTGAGAGACCGGTGCACGCCGGTCAGCGTCATTTTGTTTGTCGGCATCGACCGCCTCGATCCAAACGGTAACGGTTGCACACTTACTCTGGGTTGCCATTATCATAGCGTCCACCCAGACGAAATCTATCCTGAGGAGAGATTCGGTGACATTTCATACTACCGTCCGAAATCCTGGCTTGGCGGCAATTGCCCTGAGCCTGCTGACCTGTGGCGCCGCCTGGCCCGATACGCCCGCCGCTGGTTCTGTCGCTCCGGATTTGAAGCTCCAGGATCAGCATGGCGACTGGCATACCCTGGAGCAATACAAGGGCCAGTGGGTCGCGCTTTATTTCTATCCAAAGGATGCCACCCCCGGCTGTACAAAAGAGGCGTGCAGTTTTCGAGACAGCATATTTGCTTTCCGCGAGCGGGATGCGGTGATCCTCGGCATCAGCCTGGATGACGTCGCATCACACGAGGAATTCGCCCGCGAGCATAGTCTTCCCTTTAGCCTCCTGTCCGATGCAGATCACGAGGTATCGGAGCAATATGGCGTGGTTCGGAATCTCGGACTGATCAAGTTCGCCAAACGGCAAACCTTCCTGATCGCGCCGGATGGCACGATCGCAAAACATTACGAGAAGGTGGACCCGGAGTCGCATTCGGCGGAAATTCTCGCGGACCTCAGCGCCTTCCAGGCCAAAGAATAGAAAACCCCTGAATTGTTCCAAGCTTCCCGGGGCGGATCAGCCATCGGGTAGCAGCTTGAGCTGATGCCGCTGGGGCCCGGGCAGGAAGGGCGTCGGATCTCCCCGTACCCATGATTCGTGCCCGGCCCGGTAGTAGGGGGACAAGGGGTGGCCGCTTTGCCCGGTCGGCATATGGAAATAGGCTTCGGCCTCGCGACCCGGAGATACCGCAAAACGCTCGGACGATCCAAAAGTCGGTGTCTGCACATGCGGCATGTGGGTCGCGCCAGCCAGTGGTTGCGCAATCATATTGAGATTTTTCCCTATCAGGGGGATTGCGCCGCTCATCGGATGCCGGATGTTCGAGATGTTCCGTTCTCCCCAGGTGTACATCGCCAGTCCGCCTGCGCTCTGCGTCTTGTCGATCGTGTAATCGATGGCCGCGAGAATCTGCGCTTTCCAGCTGTCGTAGAGGGGATTCCGCAGATGTTCCGGTTGACTGTTGAGCAACCGCCATGCGACACCTTCGAATTGCCGGCTGACACCGCATCGATGCCCCTCGGCAAAATGAAAATCGGGATCCACTTGGCGAACGGGTACGGTCAGCCCTTCGAATATCTCCCCCAGCAGCCGCAGCCGGAATTCGTATACCAGGCGGAATCCGACCGAGTCCGTCGCAGCGCGTGGCACCCAGTTCTCGACCAGACCCCGGAACTCCGAGCGCAAGGCTTGAGCCACCGGATTGCCGTCCTCAAGCGCCTCGAGGGCCAGATCCCGCCAGCGCTGGTAGAATATGGCACGGTCGTCCAGCTGGATGGCCAGCATGTCATCGACATCGGCATCGGACAAAGCAAAGAGATCATCGCGTATTTGTTTCGCCCGCGCCCCGAGGGCATAGCCATTGTCGCCTATCGCCAGCAGGTTAGCGCCATCCGCGACTCGTGCGTTGGCGGTCCAGATGCGCCCCGACGCCGGGTTGACGATCCTCGGATAGTCTTGTGGTTGCAGCCACCCTACCCAGCCGCTGCCCTCCTGTTGCCATGATCCGGGTATTGAGGCATCGATGCCGGCGCGGATGGGAATCCGGCCCATGATGGTCCAGCCAATGTTCCCTTGTGAATCGGCAATGACGGCGTTCTGCGGCGGCGAGCCGGAGCGATTGGCCACATCCATGGCCTGATAGACGTCTCGCACCCTCTCCATCTGCATCTGGACGATATTGATGGCCTCGGGTTCGTGGGCGAGCCACTTCACCGCTTGCAGACGCCCGCGATGGTCCGGATCGATGACCGGCCCCCAGATCGTGTGACGGATTTCTGTTTCAACCACATCCGCACCCTTGACCTCGATGAGCTGCCTGTCGAACTCGAAAGCCCGATAACCTTCCGCCGTGAGATAGCGGGTCGGGTCGTCCGGATCCAGCGCCAGCTGTATGACGTCGGTCCAGTCGCCGTAACTGTTGGTAAAGCCCCATGCGACACTGCCATTGCTCCCGGCAATGATCGCAGGCTGCCCCGGCAGCGAAACTCCGGTGACCTCGAATCCCGCGTCGCCGCTTTGTTCCAGCCGCATGCGGTAGAATGTGTTGGGAACGCCGAGCGGCAAGTGCATGTCATTGGCAACAATGGCCCGGCCGTCGCCGGTGGCGCCTCTTCCGACCGCCCAGTTATTGCTGCCGACAAGAGCGGTCGTGTCTGTCGCGGCCATCCCCATCGCGGCGACCTCGACCGGGTCACCGCGCCGCAGGTCGAAGACATCGGCCGTCGGTATCGGCTCGACCGATCGGGCCTCACCTTCCAGCGGTGCGTCCCACCTGGTCCCTTGCGGAACCAGGAACCCGACCATCTCCGGTGGCAATGTGTCGTTCAACAACGCGAGCGCCGAGTCCCTCTCGCCAAGACTGTCGTTCAACAGCAAGTACATCGAGAAGATGATCAGCAAGGAATCCTCGCGCTGCCAGGGTTCGGGTGTGACGCCCAGCAGGAAATACTCAAAAGGCTTTAACGACAGAGATGCGAGGCCCTGATTGACGCCATGGGTGTACGCGTCGAGTATCGACCGATCAACCGCATCAAGCCCTTCGACGGCATCCTGTGCCCGTCGCCGGAATCGGTGTAGCCGGCTCGCCTTGTCGACCTCGATTGCGACACTACCAAAGAGCTCCGACAGCTCGCCGGCTGACTTGCGGCGGGTCAGATCCATCTGAAAGAAACGGTCCTGCGCGTGGACGAACCCGGTGGCCTGTGCCAGATCCGTCCGATTCGACGCCTTGATCGTGACGACTCCGGTGTCGTCCCTCAGGATCGTTACGCAATCTGCCAGTCCCGCAAGGCTGATTTCGCCATCCAGCCCGGGCAGGCTGCCGCGCAGCACCAGCCAGCCAACCAGGATCGCAATGATCATGACTGCTGCAATGGCAAAGAAAATATTCCTTACAAGGCGATTGATCATGCGCGACAACTCATGCGATATGCCGCTAGCCTGGTTTCACGACGCGGAGGATTTTCATCGTATTGGTTCTACCCTCCTCGCCGATCCTCATGCCCTCGGTGAAGATAATCGTCTCCCCAACCTTCGCCAGGCCGTGTGTCAGCAGCTTCTCGCACACGCCGCTAAAGACGACATCGCCAGCCGTATGGACGATGTCGAATGCGATCGGATACACGCCCCGGTAGAGTGAGACTCTTCTGCGCGTGGCTTCGTGACGGGTAAAGGCATAAACCGGTATTCCCGACCGGATGCGCGACATCCACAAGGCGGTCGAACCCGACTCGGTCAGTGCCACGATAGCCGTTACGTCGAGGTGATTGGCAACATACATCGAGGCCATCGCCACGGCCTCATCGATACGATCAAAGCGATCGTCCATGCGGTGCTTCGAACGAACAACCGAACGCACCTTTTCGGCCGATTCACATGCCCTGCTCATGGCTTCGACTACCTGAACAGGATAGGCGCCGATCGCCGTCTCCCCGGACAGCATGACCGCGTCCGTCCCGTCGATGACCGCGTTCGCCACGTCGGATACTTCGGCTCGCGTTGGTATCCGCTCATGCACCATCGATTCCATCATCTGGGTCGCGGTAATGGTCAGCCTGTTGTGTCTCCGTGCGGCCCGGATAATGTGCTTCTGGATGGCCGGCACCTCCGCGATCCCCATTTCGACTCCCAGATCGCCGCGCGCAACCATGATGACGTCGCTGGCCTGCAGGATTTCATCCAGGTTGTCGACCGCCTCCACACGTTCTATCTTTGCGATCATCATGGCATCGCTTCCCGCTTCTCGCATCAGCCTGCGGGCCTCCTCAATGTCGGCCCCATCTCTTGGGAAAGACACCGCAAGATAGTCGATCTCGAGCTCCGCGGCGGTCCTGATGTCTTCGCGATCCTTGACCGTGAGGGCGCGAGCCGACAAACCACCACCCAGCCTGTTGATGCCCTTGCTGTCGGATAACACCCCCCCAATGCGTACCTCGCATTCGATCCGGTCGCCGCTCACCGTCCGCACATCCAGAGTGATGGCACCGTCGTTGAGTAGCAGCACATTCCCCGGCTCCACATCCGCCGGCAGGGTCTTGTAAGTCACACCGACAGAATCGACGCTGCCTGCATCGGCTTCCAGCGACACGTCGAGCACAAACGTTGCCCCATCCAAGAGTTCGACGGCGCCGTCGGAGAATCTTTCGATCCTGATCTTCGGCCCCTGGAGATCGCCCACGACAGCGATGTCCCGGCCGACCCGCGCCGAGACATCGCGCGCCATGAGGATTCGCCTGCGATGATCTTCGACATCCCCATGCGAGAAATTCAGCCGCAGGACATCGACACCGGCCCGGATCATGCCCTCGAGGACATCGGGATCGTCCGTCGAAGGTCCAAGGGTCGCGAGGATTTTGGTTCTCTTCATCAATGGCCCTGCCGAATAATAATTAAGAATTAGGAATTGGGGGGGTCCGATCTGATCATGGCCTCGTGCTTTGCGTTGCGAATCTCCGCCAAAGCCCGCTACTGGCAGTTATTCGCCCCTTGAATCTGAACATCTTGAATCACAAGCTACCTGGCTTAGAACAAATCATAGGTTCCGCCGGATTTCCTAGTTACTTATTGCCTTCCGGTCCTCGTGATTCCAGCATCGCCACTGCCGGCAGTTTTTTTCCTTCCAGGAACTCCAGAAACGCCCCGCCACCCGTCGAAATATACGACACCGCATCGGCGATGCCGAACATCTCAAGCGCGGCCAGCGTATCGCCGCCCCCGGCGATCGAGAAAGCCTTGCTGTCGGCGATCGCCAGCGCCAGTTCACGCGTCCCGGCAGCAAACGCCTCGAACTCGAACACGCCTACCGGGCCGTTCCAGACGATCGTACCGGCCTTGCGGAGCATCTCAGCATATTGGGCCGCCGTCCGAGGGCCGATGTCCAGGATCATCTCATCGGCGGCAACATCGTCCACATCGCACGTTCGCGGCGTCGCCGTTGGTGAAAACTCGGTGGCAACGACCACGTCGGTCGGGATCGGGATGCTGCTACCGGAGTCAGCGGCCCTGGCAACGAGATGCCGGGCGGCATCGACCAGGTCCGGCTCATACAATGATGTGCCCACCGAGTGACCGGCGGCGGCGATAAAGTTGTTCGCGATCCCGCCACCGACGATGAGTTGGTCGACTTTTTCAGACAAGCGCTCCAGGACTTCGAGTTTTGTCGATACCTTGGCGCCACCGACGATCGCAATAACCGGTCTGACCGGGTCTTTCAGCGCCTTGCCAAGGGCTTCGAGTTCGCGGGTCAGCAGCGGACCCGCGCAGGCGATAGTCGCAAAAAGACCGACACCATGGGTGCTTGCCTGCGCCCGGTGCGCGGTCCCAAAGGCATCCATGACGTACACATCCGCAAGTGATGCCATCCGCCGCGCCAGCTGTTCGTCATCCGCTTTCTCGCCCGGGTTGAAGCGAACGTTTTCACACAGGATGACCTCGCCGGGCTCTATCTCCACCCCGTCCAGCCAGTCACGCTCGAGCCGGACATCCTGACCCAGCAACCTCGACATGCACCCGGCCACCGGACCGAGGGAAAACTTCTCGTCGAATTCACCTTCGGTGGGGCGTCCCAGATGCGACATCAGGATAACGGCGGCACCCATTTCCAGTGCCGCTTCCACCGTGGGTAGCGACGCCCTTATCCTTGCATCGCTCGTCACTTTCCCGTCAACGATCGGAACGTTGAGATCCTGCCGGATCAGCACGCGCTTGCCGCGCAGATCCAAATCCTCCATGCGGATGATGTGCAAAGGCTGTTTCCCCTGGCTAAGTTTCCGGCGACCTAGGCGTTAAAAAACGCGATCGTCGTGTCCAGCATCCGGTTGGAAAATGCCCATTCGTTGTCGTACCAGGAACAGACCTTGACCAAAGTACCCTCAGCGACACGGGTCAGTGACGACTCGTAAATCGACGATCGCGGATCGTGATTGAAATCCACCGAAACCAACGGCTCCTCGTTATAACCCAGGATGTTCCTGAGGGGGCCTTCCGAGGCTTCCCTGAGTATTGAGTGGATCTCTTCGACACTGGTTTCGCGAGATGACTGGAAGGTGAGGTCGACCATCGACACGTTGGGTGTTGGCACGCGGATCGAAAAACCGTCCAGCTTGCCCGCCAGTTCCGGCAAGACAAGCCCAACCGCGGCAGCGGCACCGGTCTTTGTTGGAATCATCGATAGCGCGGTAGCCCGGGCGCGACGCAGATCGCTGTGATAGACGTCGAGAAGCACCTGATCATTGGTGTATGAGTGGATGGTATTCATCAGACCGCAGATGAGGCCGATCTTCTCATGCAGCGGTGAAACCAGCGGTGCCAGACAATTTGTCGTACACGATGCATTCGAGATAATCGTGTCTTCCGCTTTCAAAATGTCGTGATTGACTCCGTAGACGATGGTGGCATCGATATCCGGCCCGCCCGGCGCCGACAGGATGACCTTGCTCGCACCAGCGGTGAGATGCGCGCCCGCCTTCTCTTTGGTACGAAACAACCCCGTACACTCCAGAACGACATCGACACCGAGTTCCTTCCAGGGCAGTTTGGCCGGATCTCGCTCGGCAAGAACCTTCATCCGGTCACCATTGACGACAATGGCATCGCCGTCGACTTCCACGGTGCCAGGAAACTTGCCATGCACGGAATCGTGGCGGGTCAGATGGGCATTGGTATCGGCGTCGCCGAGATCGTTAATCGCAACGATGTCTATTTCGCCTGTCTTTCCCTGCTCGTGCAGCGCCCGAACGATACAACGACCTATGCGTCCGTATCCATTGATGCCTACCTTGATCGCCATGCTCCCTTCTCCCTTATCGAATGGTTAAGGAACCTCTGATCTATTCATGAACTCGTACCTTGCGTCCAAAATATCCAGCTTCTGCATTGCCAATCTTCGCAATAGCTGGCTCACGTGCGATTCGCGCCATAAACCTGAACATTTTGGATCACAATCTACTTCGCTCAGAATAGATCAGAGGCTCCTTAGGTTGTGGCTCGAACGCCTTGCGGATGGGCCTGCGAACCAGGTGTAGCCAAGTCGTGTTACAAGATTTCGGTCACCATTTTTCTGAGATTCTCTACCGTGAAGCCAAAGTGTTTGAATACCTCGGGCGCGGGTGCTGACATACCAAAGCGGTCCAAACCCAGCACCGCGCCCTGTGTACCTGCGTACCGGTACCAGTTATTCGAGACGCCGGCCTCGACTGCGACCCGCCGCGTCACCGCCGGCGGTAATACTGCATCTTTGTACGACTGATCCTGCTGGTCGAAGAGGTCGCAACACGGCATCGATACGACGCGGATGCGTTTCCCTTCAGCTCCAAGTTGCTGCGCTGCCTCCACGGCGATACCTATCTCGGATCCCGTTGCGATGATGATCGCCTCAGGCTCCTCTTCGCAATCGACAAGTATGTAGGCACCACGCGAAATATCCGCGATCTGAGCAGTCGTCCGTTTCTGGAAAGGCAAAGTCTGCCTCGAAAAAACAAGACTGTGCGGTGTCTCCTGACTTTCGATCGCCAGGCGCCAGGCGACCGCCGATTCGACACTGTCGCATGGACGCCAGACATGCAGGTTGGGGATCAAGCGAAGACTGGAGATATGCTCGACCGGTTGATGAGTCGGGCCGTCTTCACCGAGACCGATCGAATCATGTGTATAGACAAAAATGACCGCTTGTTTCATCAGCGCAGCCATCCTGACGGCGTTACGGGCATAGTCAGAGAAGACCAGGAAGGTCGCGCCATAGGGAACAAATCCCCCATGCAGGGCAAGTCCGTTCAGAATCGCCGACATGCCGAACTCACGGACCCCGAAATACAGGTAGTTGCCGTCAGCCTCCTCGCCCGTCAGAGTCCGGGACCCGGACCAGAATGTATTGTTGGATCCGGTCAGGTCTGCGGAGCCACCGATCAACTCCGGCAAAGCGGGGCCGAAAGCATCAAGAGCATTTTGGGATGACTTGCGCGTCGCCATGTCGCCACCGACAGCATCGAATTCACGCACCACCCCATCTGCGAACGATGCCCAGCCATCTGGCAGTCTTGCGGACCACCTCCGTTCCAGCTCGGTGGCCAGATCGGGATACTCTGCCCTATAGGCTTCAAAACCAGCTTGCCATCGGTCTTCCATGCTCTTGCCGCTTGCGGTTGCATCCCACGCGCTGCGGATGTCGTCCGGGATCACGAAAGGTTCGTGGTGCCAGCCAATATTGTCGCGGGTCTTCGCAACCTCATCCTCGCCGAGCGCAGCACCATGAGTCGCCGCGCTGCCTTGCTTGCCTGGCGACCCCCAGCCGATGATGGTCTTGCAGCAGATGATCGATGGTCGATCAGTCTCGGTCCTGGCCTCCTGTAGCGCCTTTGTCAGGGCTTGTGCGTCATGTCCATCGACATCAGGCACGACATGCCAGCCATATGCCTCGAAGCGACCGGGCGTATCGTCTGTAAACCAACCCTGCACGTCGCCGTCGATCGAGATGCCGTTGTCATCGTAAAGAAAGATGAGCTTCCCCAGCTTCAGGGTACCGGCCAGCGAACAGGCCTCGTGGGAAATACCCTCCATCAGACAGCCATCGCCCAGGAAGACGTAGGTGTGATGATCGATGATCTCGTGGCCCGGCTTGTTAAAACGCGCCGCGAGAGTCCGTTCGGCGATGGTCATGCCAACCGCATTAGCCAGCCCCTGCCCCAGGGGCCCGGTCGTCGTTTCAATCCCGATTTCGGGCTCGTACTCGGGATGACCCGCTGTCCGCTGACCGAATTGCCTGAAATTTCTTATCTCGTCAATGCCCAGTCCATAACCGGACAGGTATAAAAGCGAGTAGAGCAACATCGAGCCGTGACCGTTGGAGACGACAAAACGATCCCGATTTTCCCAGCGCGGATTGCCGGGGTTATGTTTTAGAAAATCGTTCCACAGGACTTCGGCGATGTCGGCCATTCCCATCGGCATACCCGGGTGACCGGAGTTGGCTTGTTGAACTGCATCCATGCTGAGTGCACGGATGGCATTGGCTAGGGTGCGACGGTCTGGCATTTGAGCTCCATGGGCGTGGGGTGAAAGGGTCGATTTTCCGGGATGTTTTTCCGCGCGGCAAGCCTTGTAAGAAAAAGGGTATCAATAGCCGCAACCCGGATGTCTATAACCACTTGATCGAACAACCGATGCTGGGCACCTGCTCAGCCGGGCCGGAACCCGTCCGGGCCACCTGTAACATGGCCTCGAACAGCTCGCGACGAGCATCGGCGGGAGCCGCTCGCATTCCGCTGGCATCAAGCCGGCCCCGATACTGGAGGCCAGGCTCGGCGTTGTAGGCAAAAAAGTCCGGCGTGCAAACCGCGCCATACGCCTTTGCGATGCGCTGATCGGCATCGACAAGATACGGAAAACAGAAATCGTGCTGTTTAGCGACCAGTGCCATATTTTCGCGCGAATCCTCTGGGTATCGACTCGGGTCATTTGACATAATAGCGACGCTGCTGACACCGTGACCTTCCAGTTCCCGCATATCGCGGACCAGCCGATCGAGGATCGCTTTTACAAACGGGCAATGATTGCAGATAAACATCACCACCGTGCCCTTCCGGCCCTTGCATTCATCAAGAGTCCAGACCCTTCCAGAGGGATCGGGCAAGGCAAAATCGGGGGCCGGTGCGCCAAACTGGCACACCGGCGTGGTGGTCTCGACCATGGCTGTCTCCGGATTTCCAGGCGGATTGGCCAGATCTGCGAACCAACCCGCTGAATGGTCAAATTATACCCGCTATAATGCTGCCCTTTTTCGTCCACCGAGGACCCGACCGAACATGGCCAAAACCCATCTATTCACCTCAGAATCAGTCTCCGAGGGCCACCCCGACAAGATCGCCGATCAGATTTCGGATGCCGTGCTGGACGCGATTCTGGCGGAGGATCCGAACGCGCGAGTTGCCTGCGAGACACTGATTAAAACCGGCATGGTGATCATCGCCGGCGAGGTTACTACGGACGCGTGGGTCGACCTCGAGGCGCTCGCGCGCGATACGATCCTGGAAATCGGTTACACCAGTTCCGACGTCGGCTTCGATGGCGCCACCTGCGCCGTCATGAACGCGATAGGGAAACAATCCGGTGACATCGCACTGGGTGTCGACCGCGCAGAGCGGGAACTCCAGGGAGCCGGCGATCAGGGGATGATGTTTGGCTACGCGAGCAACGAAACCGATGTGCTGATGCCGGCACCGATCACTTATTCGCATCGGCTGGTCAAGAGACAGGCCCATGTGAGAAAGAACGGCACCCTGCCGTGGCTGCGGCCGGATGCCAAGAGCCAGATTACCTTCCGCTACGAGGATGGGCGCCCCACAGGCATAGAGACCGTCGTTCTCTCAACACAACATGACCCGGACATATCCCAGCAGGATTTGCGCGAAGCGGTTCTCGAGACGATTATTCAGCCGACCCTTCCCGCGGAATGGCTCAACGAAAAGACCCGTTACCACATCAACCCGACCGGCCGTTTTGTTACCGGAGGCCCCGTCGGCGACTGCGGTCTGACCGGTCGCAAGATCATCGTCGACACCTACGGCGGCATGGCCCGTCACGGTGGCGGCGCATTCTCCGGCAAGGACCCGTCGAAGGTCGATCGATCCGCGGCTTATGCGGCGCGCTATGTCGCCAAGAACGTGGTCGCAGCCGGTCTTGCCGATCGCTGCGAAGTCCAGTTGTCTTATGCGATCGGCGTGGCGGAACCGACATCCGTTTATGTCGAAACTTTTGGCACCGGTACCGTGTGCGATGACAAACTGACGACCCTGATACGGCAACATTTCAGTCTCACGCCATTCGGCATTATCGAAATGCTGGACCTGGTTCGGCCCATCTACAGATCCACCGCCGCCTATGGCCATTTCGGACGCGAAGAACCTGAGTTTACGTGGGAACAGACAGACAAGGCAGAGGAGCTGAGAGTCGACGCAGGTGCCTGAGACAGCGCGATTTTCAGATCGATGCACAAACAGATCCAGAATTTAAGGAGTACAGAATGAGCCAGACTGCAGAAATGCTGACCCCTGATTACAAGGTTGCGGACATCGGTCTCGCCGAATGGGGCCGAAAAGAGATCACCATTGCAGAAACCGAAATGCCGGGATTGATGGCGCTTCGGGAGGAGTATCGCGACAGCCAGCCGCTGGCCGATGCACGCATTGTCGGTTGCCTGCACATGACGATTCAAACGGCGGTCCTGATCGAGACGCTGGTCGTGCTCGGCGCCGAGGTCCGCTGGTCTTCCTGCAATATTTTCTCCACCCAGGATCATGCCGCCGCGGCAATGGCCGCTGCCGGCATCCCGGTGTTTGCCTGGAAGGGTGAATCTGAAGAAGAGTACTGGTGGTGTGTCGAGAAGACCATCGACGGACTCGACAGCTGGCGACCCAATATGCTGCTCGACGACGGTGGCGACCTCACCCAACTCATGCACGACAAGTTTCCCGAACTACTCGACGATGTGCGCGGCCTGTCGGAGGAAACGACTACTGGTGTCCAGCGGCTTTACGAAATGGAACGATCGGGCCTGCTGAAAGTCCCGGCGATCAACGTAAATGACTCGGTCACCAAATCAAAATTCGATAATCTTTACGGTTGCCGTGAATCGCTGGTCGATGCCATCAAGCGCGCTACGGACGTCATGATAGCCGGCAAAGTCGCCGTGGTTTGTGGCTACGGGGATGTCGGCAAGGGGTGTGCACAGGCGCTCAGAGGTCTTGGCGCGACAGTCTGGGTCACAGAGATAGACCCGATCTGTGCGTTGCAGGCTGCGATGGAAGGCTATCGCGTCGTGACTATCGATGACGTTTGCGACAAGGCAAATATTTTTGTTACCGCGACCGGTAATGCGAAAGTAATTACGGTCGAGCACATGGAAAAAATGCCCGACCAGGCCATCGTCTGCAATATCGGCCACTTCGACTCGGAAATCGACGTCGCCGGTCTGCGTCAGTTTGAATGGGACAACATCAAACCCCAGGTCGATCACATCGTTTTCGCCGATGGCAAACGCATAATCCTGCTGGCCGAGGGGCGACTGGTCAATCTCGGCTGCGCCACCGGTCATCCGAGTTTTGTCATGTCGAATTCCTTCTCCAACCAGGTACTCGCCCAGATCGATATGTGGCAAAACCCCGGCAAGTATGAGAACCGGGTATACGTGCTGCCCAAACAGCTGGATGAGAAAGTTGCCAGGCTTCATCTGGAAAAGACCGGCGCAAAGCTGACCCGGCTGACACAGAAACAGGCGAAGTATCTTGGCGTCCATGTCGAGGGGCCGTACAAGCCCGAATACTATCGGTACTGATTCTGGCAAACACATGTATGGAAAAGGGCGGCCGATGGCCGCCCTTTTTTGTTGCCTAGCGCTTGCGAGCCAGCGTCAGACCGTCCCCGATCGGTACCAGACTCAGATCAATCCGATCATCGCCATGCAGCGACTTGTTGAATGAGCGTAAGGCCAACGTGTCCGCGTCGTCTACATCCGGATCCGCGAGCTGCCCCGACCAGAGCGTGTTGTCGACAGCGATCAGACCACCGGGCCTGATCAATTCCAACAGACGGTCGTAATACTGCTGATAATTGACTTTGTCGGCATCGATAAAGGCAAAGTCGAATTGCGCCGCCTGACCGTCGGCCAGCAGTGCATCAAGGGTTTCGACCGCTGGCGCCAGCTTTAGCTGAATCTTGTCCTCGACGCCTGCCCGTCGCCAGAAATCTACCGCCATGCTCGTGAAATCCTCGTCGATATCGCAAGCGATAATCTGCCCGTCAGCAGGCAGTGCCAGCGCTACCGCCAGGCTGCTATAGCCCGTGAACACACCGACTTCCAGACAGCGCCTGGCTCCGGTAAGCCTGACCAGCATGGCCATGAACTGGCCCTGTTCCGGAGATATCTGCATGACGACCATCGGATGAGACGCGGTCGCTTCCCTGAGATCCCTGAGTACCGGATTCTCGCGAAGGGACACATCAAGCAAATACTGGTAAGTGCGATCGGTCAGGGCGATGCTTCGATTCGACATGGCTTAGGGAATCTCTGATTTATTCATGAGCTCGTTATTCTCAAGCGCTGACAGCGCGGGTTACACTAGGGCACCTCTAATTTGTTCTGAGCGAAGTAGATTGTGATCCAAAATGCGGGTTCACGGGTAGATCAGAGCTTTCCTATGACGACGGATTCTACTCCGACAAGAGGATCAAAATCCTGCAGCACGCGATTCTCCAGATAACCGATACACACCTCTTTTCCGACCCGGACGGGGAGCATCATGGTGTGCACACACGCAACAGTCTGCGGCGTGTGGTGGCTGCGGCGCTGGACAAATATCCATCACCCGATGCAATCCTGATGACCGGTGATTTAAGTCAGGACTACTCGCGCGGCGCCTATCTGGCTATTCGTGAACTGATGGCGCATGTGTCCGCACCGATTTACTGTCTGCCCGGCAATCATGACGATCCCGCATTGATGGCTGAGATTCTCGGCACGGACAATTTCCACTACTGCGAGCCGATCAAAATGGGCAACTGGCTTCTGCCGATGCTGGATACCTGGGATGGCGACAGAGCGGGTGGTCTTGTTGGCACGGAGGCGCTGGCGGCGCTCGACCGCCAACTGGAGGGCAGTACCTTGCCCCATGCCCTGGTATGTTTGCACCACCAGCCCGTGCCCGTGCACTGCAAATGGCTGGACAGCGTAGGACTCGATGATGGTGATCGGCTGATGGAACTGATCGGCCGGCATCCTCGCGTAAGGGGTGTCCTGTGGGGGCACATCCACCAGGAATTCGAGGAGTTGGCAGGGGATGTTCAGTTGATAGGCTCGCCATCGACCTGTTTCCAGTTCCTTCCCCGCCAGGACACCTTTGGAGTAGACGCGCTCCCGCCTGCATACAGGCATATCTGTCTGCATGATGACGGGCGCATCGAAACCCGCGTCCTGTGGGTCGACCCCGATCCGGCATGAGCGAGGTCGATGACGGCGAGGATCTTGTTCGCTATTACCGCTGGCTGCGATGTTACGGGCTCAATGATTCACATAGCGGCAATGCCTCGATACGCGTCGGCGAACGGATAATCATCACTCCAACGGGTTGCTGTGCCGATACGCTTGAGCATGACCAGCTAATCTCATGCCCGCTCACGGGCCCTCCGGCAAGAGATGCCTCCCTGGATACAGCACTGCATCTTGCTGTTTATGAGTCACGTCCGGAGGCCGGCGCTGTATTACACAGCCACGGTCCCCACGCGATTGCCGTGACAATGGATGGCGAGAATTTTGCGCCGGTCGACTTCGAGGGTCAGTATTATTTCAGATGCATACCCGTGCTCGATATTCCGTTTGAGCACTATGTCGATGCTTCACCGGCTGCCGTTGCAAAAGCGTTGGCGGATTCCAGGGTGGCGATCGTACGAGGTCATGGCATCTATGCCTGGGGTGAAACTCTCGATGTGGCGTACAAATGGACATGTTCCGCCGAGTCCTCCGCCCGAATCGCATGGCTTGGTAGCCGATGTGACGGCAAGACCCGTGGAGAGTTGAATTGAATATCAGGCATTTCGGGCCCGGATGTCGGGCCATTCTGATGGCATGGGTCGCCTTTGCGGTCCACATACCCGCGATGGTCGAGGCGGCGGGGCCGGCCATATGGGAATTGCAGGGTTCTGGAGGCTCCGTCCTCCTGCTGGGTTCCATTCATCTGATGAGAAAATCGGACTATCCGCTTCCCGACGCAGTGCAAGCGGCCTATGACGAGACCGACCGATTGTTGATGGAACTGGATATTGACGACCTCGATCCCCTCGAGGCACAAGGTCTGATCGTATCGATGGGCCGGCTGGACGATGGACGGACACTAAAAGATGTGATGGGCCGTCGGGATTATGCCAGGGCTTCTGACAAAATCGCGGCGATGGGTATGGACCTGGAGATGCTTGGCACTCTGAAACCCTGGTTTGTCGCGCTCACCGTGATGAATTTGCAGATGATGCAAGTTGGATTCCAACCTCAGTACGGTCTGGAGCAATACCTTTCCGGTCTCGCACGACGGGACGGGAAGTCGATCGACGGTCTGGAGACGATGGAGTACCAGCTCGGCTTGTTCGACGGCTTGCCGGAGAAAACCCAGTCAAGACTTTTGCTGCAGACGCTCGACGAAGCCGCAGACATGGAAGAGCAGCTCGATGTCATGACTCGCGCGTGGAGATCGGGCGATCTGGGCACCATGACCAGTGAACTCGAAAAGAGCTTTGGTAACTATCCCGACATATATGAGCGTCTGGTCGTCGACCGAAATCGTCTGTGGACAAGAAAGCTCATGGAACTGGCCGACACGGGACCCGATACACTGGTGGTCGTCGGCGCGCTACATCTTGTCGGGCGGGACAGCGTCATAGAAATGCTGCGCTCACGCGGCCGCGAAGTGAAAAACTGGTGACGCACCTGGCGGCGACCCACTTGTTTTTCCATCGCATCTGATCTGCGTCGCCCGGGACAAGACGTTGTTTAGATCTCTATCATTTCGAAGTCTTCTTTGCCGGCGCCGCAATCGGGACACCTCCAGGTCAGAGGAATCTGGTCCCAGCGTGTTCCCGGCTCTATTTCCGACTCCGGATCGCCGGATTCCTCTTCGTAGACGAAGCCACAGATGACACACATGTAAGCCTTCATGGAATTCCCTTTTTGCTAACCGCCACGAGCCATATCCCGATCAAAACCGGCCGCGAGTCTGTCCTCTGGATCGCGGCCCCAAAACGATTGGCGTATTCTCCCATGCCTTGAGCAAAAACCGAATACCCGATGCCAGATTCAAACTCAAATAGAACCCCGCCTGTCGTCATGGCAATTGCCGGCAATGACCCTTCCGGGGGAGCTGGAATTGCCGCTGACATTCAGACGATATCGGCGTTTGGCTGTCACCCGGCACCAGTCATCTCGGCGTTGACAGTTCAGGATACGAGGGATGCCTATCGAGTCGTCGAGACAGACGCAGAGCTCATTGTCGAACAAGCCGCAGCCGTATTTGCAGACATGACCGTCAGCGCGGTAAAGATCGGTCTGTTGCCGACGGCAAGAGCAGCTCGCGCGATCGCCGAACTTCTCGGCAGGGAAGGCGCAGTGCCGGTAATTCTGGATCCGGTACTGATCGCATCCGGAGGCGCCGCCCTTGCGGAGGATTCGATCGCGACCGCTCTGCTCGAGAGCCTGGTGCCAATTGCAACTGTCGTGACACCCAATGCCCACGAGATCCGTCATCTCGCAGGCGAATCCGGCAACCGCGATACCCGCGCCCAAAGGTTGCTGGATCTGGGTTGTCGCTACGTACTCGCCAAGGGTGCAGATGAGGATACTCCCGGGGTGGAAAACGCATTGTATAGCCGCGACGGTTTCACGGAGATCTATCGCTGGAGGCGACTCGGGAACAGATACCACGGTTCAGGTTGCACGCTCGCCTCGGCGGTAGCCGCCTTGCTGGCACTGGGGAAACCGGTGCCGATCGCGGTAGCTGAAGCGCAACGTTACACCTGGAATTGCCTCAACGGCGGTTTCCGGCCAGGACAGGGTCAATGGATTCCGGAACGGACACCAAAGCAAAGCAATCGATAAGGCATCGATCGCTTCCTCGCGGACTCTATGCGATTACCGATGGTGACTTGCTGCCTCGTTCGCGCCTGCCTGGCGCGGTTCGGGAAGCATTGCAAGGAGGCGCACGCACAATCCAATACAGGGAAAAGTTCGCGGACATCGATCAGCGTCTGGAACAAGCTTTCACTATCAGAGATCTTTGTCACGAATTCGGGGCGGCATTTATCATCAACGATGATGTAGAGCTTGCGATCAGGACCAGGGCCGATGGAATTCATATCGGGCGCGAAGACGGCCGTTGCCGGGATATCCGCGCGCAAGTCGGCGATGAGTTGCTGGTCGGCGTTTCATGCTACGACTCACTCGAACTCGCGGTTGCAGCACAAGACGAAGGGGCCGACTACGTCACGTTCGGCAGCGCTTACGCCTCCGCTACGAAACCGAATGCGGTTCACGCCCCCGTTTCTCTTTATCGTGATGCGGTCGCCAGGTTGCCAATTGCCGTCGTGGCGATAGGAGGAATCAACCGTTCGAACGGGCAGATTCTCGTCGACGCGGGTTGTCGATCGCTGGCGGTGATCCGTTCCCTTTTCGGAGCGCGCGATATCCGCCGGGAAGCACTCGCCTTTGCGGCTCTGTTCGGTCAGGATGCGAGCCAGGGAACCTCTGATCTATTCTGAGCGAAGTAGATTGCGATCGAAAAGGTTCAGATTTGTAAGGCCCTTTGGGTGCGAGGCGCGAATCGCGCGTAATAGCTGGCTATTGCGAAGATTCGCAACGTGGAAGCTGGATATTTTAGCC
>PVMK01114802.1_pt1 | contig 94599 bp, 91 predicted proteins | sample 1853481 | NCBI WGS metagenome assembly PVMK01 (sample SAMN08533507, study PRJNA380276) | Marine sediment metagenome, whole genome shotgun sequencing project.
CTGGTCGAGGAGCACGGCAGCGAGGTCGTCACGCTCAACCTCGAGCTCGACGACTCGCGCACCGCGCAGGCCACCGAGCCGCTCTTCGTACGGGCCGGTGCCACGACGGCGGTTGAGGGCGCCACGTTGATGGTCAACGGTGACATCGAATCCATCTTCGGGATCTGTCTCGAGGATGCCGAGTCGGCCTACTACAACCGGGGTGAGGACCTCAGGGTCCGTTATGGTACGGATGCGCGGACCACGCTCCACAATTGGTGGCAGGCCCTCGGGGCAATGGAGAAGGACCTCAACCGACAGAAGCTCTTCGCCGTCGCAAAGCTCACCCACACGGTTCAGGCGAAGACGGTTGAGTGCGCCTACAACTACTACGGCATCGAAGCCCAGGCGATCAAGGACCGTTGGGGAACGGTGCTGTTCTCGCTTGTCTTCTACGTGCTCTACACCATTTGGTACGGCTACGGAATCATGTTCGTGTTCGAAGGGCTCGGATTCGAGCTGGCCGCGCACTGACGACCTGAGCCCCCGCGGTGGGGTGTAACCTTGGGGGAGATGCCGCGCCATGCGGAGTTGCATGGGTGTGGGTTGAGGAGGCGTGGACGATGGCGATCTCGGTGCTTCTCGTGGACGATGAAGAAGACTTCGTTGCAACCTTGGCCAAACGCCTCACGCTGCGCCGGTTCGAGGTCCTCTCCGCGACCACGGGCGAGAGCGCCTTTGCAGCCCTGGAGGAACGATCGATCGATGTGGTCGTGCTCGATGTACGCATGCCCGACTTGGACGGCATTGCCGCGACTAAGAAGATCAAAGGCTCGCACCCGCTCACTGAGGTCATTCTGCTCACCGGTCACGCCAGCATCGAGGCGTCGCTCGAAGGGATGGAGATGGGCGCCTTCGACTACCTCCTCAAACCCGTGAACATCGACGAGCTGGTCTACAAGATCGAGGACGCGCACCGCAAGAAAGAGCTCCAAGAGGAGAAGATCCGTCGCCTGGCCGCAACGTCCGTCGAAGCCGGCGGCGAGGAGTGACTCACCTAGCCCGCATTTCTCGCCGGGTTTTGTCGCGAGGCCGGCGAAGTACTGTGCTCAGTGGCATTTTCGACCCGCGGGGCGCGGAGTCGTACTTGACAGTACGTCGAGCACGCCGAGGCGAGAAAATACCGCTGGGTGCGGTGCATCGCCGGCCGCAGCAGAAAGCTGGTGAGAGGTGCGGGCTGAACAGGTGGTGGTGAGGATGAGAGGGTCGGGCTGGTTTCGACGCCTCATTGAACGCATGCGGGGCGCCCCCGCAGCGCCGCAGGACGCCGAGGAGGCGCGCGGCCTCTTTCAGGCCCGCTACCATGCGCTGCGGCTGTTGCTCGCCGCCAATACCAAGGCCCTCGAGCTGATGGCGGCGATGGAGGGCGCCGCGAACGGCGCCGACATCTACGGCATGGGGTTCGTTCGCTCCCACTGCACCGCGCTCGGAGTCTCGGTCTTTCAGATGGTGCGGCATCTGGACACCCTCGCGCCGGAGAAGTACACACAGCTTTTTGACCGTCTGCAGGACATCCAGCGTCAAATTGACGAGGAGCTGACCACTGATCGACAACCGAGCCAGGCGCCTCTGGTGGTGCCCCTTGACGAGGTCGACTGTCAATCAGTCGACTTCGTCGGCGCCAAGATGGCCAATCTCGGCGAGGTCGCCACCGTGGTTGGGATGGCGGTGCCGGACGGTTTCGTCATCTCGTCGGGCGCCTTCGAGCTGCTCCTCGCCGACAACGACCTCCAGACCGAGATCGACCGTGTGATGCAGGCGCAGAAACCCGAGCGCTTCGACGAGCTCTTCGCTCTCAGCTCGCGTCTCCAGCAGCTGATCATGTCGGCCGAGATTCCCCTGGAGTTGGTGGCCGCCATCGACGCGGCCTGCGTTCATCTCGTCGAGTCAACCGGCGCCTCCACCTTTGCCCTGCGCTCGAGCGCGTTCGGTGAGGACGCGGTCGGGGCCTCGTTCGCCGGCCAGTACCAATCACTGCTCAATGTCCGCCGCGAGCACCTCCTCGAGAGCTACCTCGAGGTGGTGGCGAGCAAGTACACGCCGCAAGCGATGAGCTACCGGTATCGGCGCGGTCTGCGCGACGACGAGGTGGCGATGAGTGTCGGTTGTCTGCAGATGGTCGAGGCCCGCTCCGGCGGCGTTGCCTACACCGGCAACCCCGGCGACCACAGCGACCGCAACGTCTATATCAGCTCCGCATGGGGACTGCCGAAGGCGATCGTTGACGGCCGCTTCGCCAGTGACCTGTTCGTGGTCGCACGAGATGCGCCGCGGCGGGTCATCGACCGCACGGTGGGGACCAAGATCACCCAATTCGTGATCGATCCCGTCGAGGGCGTGCAACGCGGCGAGGTGCCGAGCGAGAACCGAGAAGAGCCGTCACTGAGTGACGACGAAGCCCTCCGGATCGCCGATCACGCCCTGCGCCTGGAGGAGCATTTCGGGACGCCGGTCGATGTCGAGTGGGCGACAACCGCTGCCGGCGAAGTTGTTATCCTCCAGTGCCGGCCGTTGCTCCAATCTGTCTCCACGGATCCCCGGTCGCCGCCCGCCGACGCACCTGAGGCGCTGATCAGAGGCGGCGTAACGGCGAGCCCGGGAACGGGCGCCGGACCCGTCCACTGGGTGCGCCAGGACAGCCAGGCCCTGAGCTGTCCGGAAGGGGCGGTCCTCGCACTGGAGCAGCCGCTGCCGCGGTGGGCGGCGCTCCTCGGTCGCGTCGCCGCCGTCGTTGCCGAGGAGGGCGGAGTTGCCGGTCACCTCGCCACGGTCTCGCGCGAGCTCGGCGTACCGGCCATCCTCGGTGCAGGGTTGCTCGCCGCACTCGAGGAAGGCGCCGAGATCACGGTCGATGCCGGTGGGAGGGCGGTCTACCCGGGCCGCATAGAGTCCCTGCTCACCGATCCGGTTGAGCCGCGGCGACCGATGGAGGGCTCCCCCGTGCACGAGGCGTTGCGATCGGTCCTGCAGCACATCGTGCCGCTGAACCTCATCGATCCGGACGGCATCGACTTCAAGCCTGCCAACTGCCAGACCCTGCACGACATCACCCGCTTCTGCCACGAGCAGGCGGTGCGAGAGGTCTTTGCGTTCGGCGCCGACAATCCGTTCCCCGAGTATGCCAGCAAGCAGCTCCATCACAACGTTCCGATGCAGTGGTGGGTGCTCGATCTCGAGGACGGATTCAAAGAGCCGGTGACGGGTCGCTATGTCCACCTCGACGAGATCGCGTGCGAACCCATGCTGGCGTTGTGGGACGGGATGGTGGCGGTGCCGTGGGACGGGCCGCCGGCGGTCAGTGGCCGCGGTCTCGCCTCGATCCTCTTCGAAGCCACCGCCAACCCTGCCCTCTCCTCACCGTTCAAGAAGCCGTACGCCGACCGCAATTACTTCATCATCTCAAAGCACTTCATGAACTTGCAGTCGCGATTCGGCTTTCACTTCACAAACGTGGAGGCCCTCGCCGGACCACGTCCGGAGGAGAATTACCTGAGCTTCTCCTTCAAAGGTGGTGCGGCCGATCTCGAGCGAAAGGTGGCACGCGCCAGATTCATCGGAGACATTCTCGCCGACCTTGGCTTCCAGGTCGATATCACCGAGGACGTAGTCACTGCGCGCCGCACCGGTCTCGATCACGCCGACGTCGAGCAGGGCCTGCGGGTGGTCGGCTACCTCCTCATGCACACCCGCCAGCTCGACATGGTGATGAACCAGCCGACCGCAGTGGAGCACTACCGCGCGAAGATGCGTGCTGATATCGAGGGTCTCGGGAGGACCGAGGACTCTGGGTGATCTCCGACGACCGATATACTCTTCCTCGGCAATGGGAAGTGAGTCAATCTCAAACGGCGCTCTCGCCGAGGCGCTGTTCGCGCTTGCCGATTCGGAACCGCCCGGCGATCGGCGCCTGGCGCTGCTGCGCGCCGGCTACACCGCGTTTGACAGCCCGGACACAGCGCGTCAGGAGCTGTTGCGGGACGCGCCGCAATGGCTCCGACCGCTGATATCCCAACTGGTGGCATGCCACAGTGAGGACGCACTCCAAGCCGCAGTGCAACGACTCCAAGGCGGCGAGAACTCTCGCCGCCGTCCCGCCCGGCACGGCTATCTCAGCCGTGTTGAAATGATCGAAATCCTCCGCTCGGGCCCCGCGGATCTCCATCCACAGCGGATGCGTGGCGCCTGCCACTGGCACACCCGGGACTCCGACGGCAAGGCGTCGCTCGAGACCATGGCGCGGGCCTGCGGCCGGGGCGGCTACGCCTGGTCGATGGTCACCGACCACTCACGCGGTCTGGAGGTCGCTTCCGGTCTCGACCGCGAAGGGGTTCGACTCCAACGCCGGCGGGTCGAGCGCTGGAACGGCCAACACTCAGAGGACCATCGATTGTTTCAGGGGCTCGAGGTCGAGGTTCTCGCAGATGGCACCCTCGATGTGCCCAAGGGGGAGCGCGTCGAGGTGGACTGCGTGGTGGCCGCGGTGCACAGCCATTTCGACCCCGACCGCGATCAGACCGAGCGGCTCGTACGCGCCGTTCAGACTCCTGGCGTGCACGTCCTGGCCCACCCGCGCGGCCGCCACTTCCATCATCGTCCGGGGCTCAAGGCGCGGTGGGAAAAGGTCTTCTCGGCCTGCGCCGATGCCGAGGTCGCGGTCGAGATCAACGGCTTTCCGCGCCGTCAGGACCTCGACCCCGACCTTGCCCGCCTCGCCGTTGACCAGGGCTGCGAGGTGATCCTCGCCTCGGACGCCCACGCTGTCCCTCACCTCGAGTTCGACGCCTTTGCCTCGGCCATCGCCATGCGCGCCGAGGTCCCGCGAGAGCGAATTCTCAATGTTTACCACGCCGACGAATTTGAAGCGTGGCTGGGAGATCGGTAGGACGCCACCGAGTTGAGAGTTTTGAGTTGAGAGTTGAGAGTTGAGCGCTTAGGGTCGTTCACTCTGAATTCTCAACTCTTAACTTTTTCATCTCGCCACTTCATCCTCCGACGTGGTGCGATCTGCGGGTTACGGAGCCGTGTCGGAGTTGATCACGGCCTCGACGTCGATCAGGGTGGTCTCCTCCAGCCGCGTACGGAGCATGCTGTTGGCTTCAACGACGATCTTGCCGAGAATGCAGTCATCCCCTTCACAGATCGCGGAGCTGAGGAGGCATTGATTGGGCTCGAACCGTCCTTCGATGGCCTCGAAGACCTCGAGGAGAGTCACCGATTCCGGGGGCCGGGTGAGTATGAACCCGCCGCGGGGACCACGGACCGAGCGCACCAACTCGACCTTGGTCAGCCGTTGGAGCACCTTGGAGAGGTGGGCTTCCGAGATCTCGAACCGGGTTGCGATCTCGCGCGAGGTGATCGGCCCGTCCTGCCGATTGGCGAGATATCCAAGGGCGTGCATGGCCAGCGAGGCGGCCTCCGAGATTTTTAGTGCACACGGCATTGTCGCTCCCAATTCACCGATGGTGGTCTGATCCCGGCGTCGAACAGTGTCGTCCTTGACCGTGGTCAAGGATGTCTTGACCCTATTCAGGCTATTCAGTATTGTAATACCGCAATTCGGGTATTGATACCGGGAGTTTGACGGAGGGGTAGGAGGGCATGAGGGAAAGATGGTCACCGACGGAAAGAACCCCACGTGGTGAGTGATTCGTCCTCTAGCCCGCGTTTTCCGGCACGCTTCAACGAGCTGCCGTGGTACCGGTCGAACGTACCGTGCATGGAGGCCTGCCCCGTGCACACGGACTCCGGACGCTATGTTCAGCTGATCGCCGAAGGGCGCTTCGCTGAGGCTTTTCTGGTCGCTCGGTCGCCCAACTCGCTGGCCTCGGTCTGCGGCCGGGTGTGTGCCGCTCCCTGCGAGGACGCCTGCCGGCGCGGTTGGATCGACGAGCCGGTGACCATCCGTCCCTTGAAGCGCTTTGTCACCGAGCGCTACGGCGCCGAATCCGCGCAGCCGGACTTCTTTCGAGTCCTGACCGTTGCACCGGAGGACGCAACCGAAGCGGTAGAGATCGACCCCGGTTGCCGCCGGCTGTGGCACATGGAACAGCTATGTGAGGAAACCCGTCAGGGTAGCGGCGGCGGCGGGAAGAAGATCGCCGTCGTCGGGAGCGGACCGGCCGGCCTCGGCTGCGCCCAGGATCTGCGCCTGATGGGCTATGAGGTGACGATCTTCGAGGCCCTCCCCGACAGCGGCGGCATGCTCCGCTATGGCATCCCAGATTACCGTCTGCCGCGGGCGGTCATCGACCGCGAGGTCGGAGCAATCGAAGGGCTTGGCGCGGTGCTCGAAACCAACCATCCGATCACCGCCGACTTCGGGCTCTCCCAGCTCAAGGACGAGGGCTACGAGGCCGTGTTCCTGTCGGTGGGAGCGATGCGGGGCCGCGATCTCAATATCGAGGGAGCGGACAAGGACGGCGTCATCAAGGCGGTCGACTACCTGCTCAATCTCAACCGCGGCTACCGGATCGACCTGGGTGAAAAGGTGGTGGTCATCGGCGGCGGTTCGGTGGCCCTCGACGCGGCGCGGACCGCGGTGCGCGAGTTCTACCAGCCGATGGAGGAGATCGAGATGACCGCCGATGCGGTTGTCGGCCAACCGGCTATGGACGCCGCCCGCGGGGCGCTGCGGGGTGGCGCCAGCGAGGTGCACGTCATTTCCCTCGAGTCCCTCGACGAGCTCCCCGCGGCCCAGACCGTGCAGGGCAAGGACGAACTCCACGAGGCCGTCGAGGAAGGTATCCAGCTCCACCCGGCGTGGGGCCCGAAGGCAATCCGCGGGGGCAAGCGAGTCGAGGCGGTGGACTTCGTCGGCGTACGCCGCGTATTCGACGATGACGGCCGTTTCAACCCCGAGTACGACCCGGATCGCACGCTGACCCTCGAGGTCGACTCGGTGATCCTCGCCATCGGGCAGCAGCCGGACTTCAGCTTCTTGAGTGAGGAGGACGGGATCGAGCTGACACCAGCCGGCACCATCCGCATCGATCCGGAAACCCTGGCGACGACCGCCAAGGGCGTCTTCGCCGGTGGCGACGCCGTCTTTGGTCCGCGCATCGCGATCGAGGCGGTGGCCAACGGCAAGCTCGCCGCACGCTCGATCCACGACTATCTCTCCGGCGGGCGGGCCGCCATCCGGATGGAGGTCGAGATTCGGAAGATCCCGGCGGATGAGTACTCGATGCCGGCCGGTTACGAGAAGCGGGCGCGTCGCGGCGCCCCCACGCTGCCGACCGATCGCCGCACCGGAATCACCGAGGTCGAGGAGGTGATGACCGAGGAGCATGCCCGCGCCCAGGCCGAGCGTTGTCTCTCCTGCCACGTCGACACGATCTACGATCCCTTGAAGGGCGTGCTCTGCAACCGCTGCGCGGACGTCTGCCCCGAGAAATGCCGCACCTTCGTCCCCCTCGAACGGGTGGAGATGCCTCCCGAACAGCTCGAGAGCGCTCTCGACAGCTACGGCCACGACCGCGATCAACCCCTCACCGTCCTCCTCAAGGACGACACCGTGTGCATTCGCTGCGGGCTCTGCGCCCTGCGCTGCCCGACGGAGGCAATGACCATGGAACGCTTCAACTTTATCGAGTCGGCGGAGTAGCCCAGTGGCAACAACACACGAAAACGTCCCAATCAAGACGGCACCTTCAGCCGAGGCCCCCTCGCGTCGCAGCTTCCTGGCCCGGCTAGCCGGCATTCTGGCAGCTACCGGTGCAGCCCTCGCAGCCTGGCCGATGTTCAGATCGTTGGTGCCGAACGTTCTCTACGAGCCCCCGAAAAGATTTCGGATCGGTTTACCGGACAACTACCAGGAGGGGGCTACCTTCCTCGAAAAGCACCGGCTCTTCCTCTTCCGGTCCGGCGCCAGCTTCCACGCGATCTCCGGCATCTGCACCCACCTCGGTTGCACGGTCAAGTTCGCACCCTTTGGCTCACCGCGGGAGGAGACTGTCCGCGGCTATACCTTCCGTGCACTGGGGGAGTTCCACTGCCCATGCCACGGCTCGAAGTTCCGCGGCGAGGGCACCAACTTCGCGGGGCCCGCTCCAAGACCGCTCACGAGCTTCCTGCTCGAGCTGTCGCCGGAGACGGGAGAGCTGGTCGTCGATGTTGCCGCCGAGGTCTCCCGCGATTTCAGACTGGTGGTCTAGATGAGCCTCTTTTCGATGCACGACGTGTGGCAGCGGCTGACCTGGCCGTGGGACCCGAAGTCCAACCGCGAGGCCGGCAGCGGCATCGTCGCCAACTTCCTCCTCCACTGGTTCCCCAACCGGGTGTCGCTGCGCAGCCTGGCGTTTTCATACTCGCTCTACCTCGGCATCATTACCTTCGTCGTCTTCCTCATTCTGGTGGTTACCGGCGTGGTCCTGATGTTCCTCTACGTGCCGTCGGTCGAACGTGCCTATTGGTCGATCAAGGACATCGACGCCGTCGTCAGCTTCGGCTGGCTCCTGAGACGGCTCCATCGGGTGAGTGCGCACGCGATGGTGGCGCTGGTCTTCCTTCACATGTTTCGGGTCTTCCTCACCGGCTCGTACAAGGCCGGCGACGAAATTCGATCGGCGCGACCCTTCAACTGGGTCCTCGGCGTCAGCTTGTTGGTGCTCACCTTGCTCTTGAGCTTCACCGGCTACCTCCTGCCCTGGGACCAGCTCGCGTACTGGGCGATCACGGTGGGAACCAACATCGCCGCCAGCGTGCCGGCGGTGGGCGAGACCATCCGCCAGTTCCTCCTCGGCGGCACCGTCATCGGCCAGCCGACCCTGATCCGCTTTTACGTCCTCCACTGTGCCCTTGCTGCCGCTGGTTCTCTTCGCGGTCGCGATTTGGCACATGTGGCGGATCCGCAAGGACGGCGGTCTCGCGATTGTCGAACAGGATCGCAAGGACGCTCTCGAACGGGGCCCCGAACCACCGAGGAAATCGAAGACCTACAGCGTCCTCGGCATCGCCAGCGGGACGACCGTTCAGGTCCACGACCCGACCACGTTGAACGAGGACAACTCGCGGCCTTCGAGCCCCGTTTCTCACCGTCCGCATCCTCATCGCAGTCCTCCTCACGGTGGCGATCTGTACCGGTCTGTCGCTCCTTTTCCAGGCCCCCCTCGAGGCGGCCGCCAACCCCGACGTCACCCCCAACCCCGGCCAAGGCGCCGTGGTACTTCCTCGGGCTGCAGGAGATGGTCGGCTACTCCGCTCTCATGGGTGGGGTCATCATCCCGACCATTGTCATCTTCGGCCTCATGCTGATCCCCTTCCTCGACCGCGAGCAGCGGGGCATCGGCTTCTGGTTCACCGACGGGCCGGGCCGACGCTGGGGCATCGTCGATTTGTCTACGGTTTTGCCATGACCTCGCTGAGCGTGGCCCTCGCGGTGCTCTTCCCGATGAGGGAGCGTGTTCCCGGGGATCGAGAGCCAGCTCTTCTTCGATCTTCGTCAACCCCGCGACCCTCTTGCTGCTGCTCTTCGCAGCTCTGTACTTCACGGTACAGAAAATGACGTCCTCGACCCGCTATGCGGCGATCGCCACCTTCTGTGCATTCATCGTCGCGTTTGTCCTCCTGACCTACGTCGGAACCGCCCTGCGTGGGCCGAACTGGCAGTTCTACTGGCCGTGGCAAGCGTGGCCCGGCCATCCGATCATCTTGTGAGGGTGGGTAGCAGCCAATGATCAAGAAAATCTCTCACCGCGAACTCCTCCTCGTGCTCATCGCCGCAGCGCTCATGGTGGCGGTGGGAGTGGCAGCCATCGTCCACGACACAGTTCCGGAGTGGAAGTACTACCAAAGCGAATTCCGGGAGATCGTGGCCGAGCGCTTTGGCGACGTCGACCCCGCGACCCTGCCGTCCGGCATCCAACAGATCTGGGTCGAGAAGCTCGACCGGGTCGACCGCTGCACCACGTGTCACCTCGGCATCGCCTGGCGCGGGCTCGAGGAGGTGGAGCAGCCGTGGACGACCCATCCCATGCCCGAGATCTTCGGCGACCACCCGATGGAGGAGTTCGGTTGCACGGTGTGTCACGGCGGACAGGGATTCGCGCTCACCGAGTACGACGCCCACGGCTTTGTCGAGCACTGGGAAGAACCGCTGCTCAGTCGATATCGCCGCCTCCGAGTACGACCCCAGAAACCCGCCGCCGCTGCATGAGATCCAGTGCAACTTCTGCCACCGGTACGAGCGCTTCACCGAAGGCATGCCCTACATCAACCGCGCCAAGGAGTTCGTGCGCGTCAAGGGCTGCAAGATCTGCCACCGGATCAACGGCGACGGGCGGCAAGCTCGGGTCCAGACCTGACCCACGTGGGTGATCGGCATGCCGAGAGCTTTGATTTTTCGAACCTGGTGTCCGATCAGATGACGGTCTTCAACTGGCACATCAAGCATTTCGGGTCACCGACGACGATCGTGCCGGGGTCGATCATGCCGGAGATGAACTTCTCCTCGACCGATTCGCAGGCTCTGGCGATGCTGGTGATGAGCTGGCGCGACGACGAGGACCTGCCTCTCGCCTTCTTCCCAGGAATCGAGCTCAAGGACGAGATGACCGCCGAGGAGATCGAGAGGGATCGCCGGATGCGCGAAGGCGACGGCGCGTTCTTCGTCGAGCACAGCTGTTTCGTCTGTCACAGCATCAAGGCCTATGACATCAAATCACCGACCGACAAGGGCCCCGATCTGTCGCTTGCGCCGGATGATGTCCGGGCGCGTTTCAACAAGACCGTCGAGGAGTTCCTGTTTGATCCCACCGGGACCATGAAGATCGTTTTGGAGAGCCAGATCGTCCTCACCGACGAAGAGAAATGGCAAGCTGTCGAAAAGATCATGAAGGCTTACGACATCGTCAAGAACCGAGCCACGGAGGCCGATGCCACTGCGGCGGATGGGTCATAAACTCGAAAGAAAGAGGAGGAAGCAAATGAAGAATCGGAACATCCTTCGAGCAATGCTTGCGCTGCTCGTCATCGGGCTTTTCGTGGGGCTCGCGGCGTGCGGCAAGAAACCACCCCAGCGCCGAGGCGCACGCGCCGGTGCGGGGGGAACTTCGGACCTGGCCAGCGCCGCTCTCGCCACCTACGTGGCGCCCGGCGACCTCGACGAGTACTATTTGTTTTACTCGGGCGGGCACGGCGGACAGATCTTCGTCGCCGGCATCCCGTCGATGCGCCACATTGCGACCATCCCCGTCTTCTCGCCCTATCCAGGCACCGGCTACGGTTTCGACGACGAGACCAGGGAGATGCTCGGCGAGTACACGTGGGGTGACTCCCATCACCCAGGCCTCTCCGAGACCAACGGCGAGTACGACGGGCGCTGGCTGTTCATCAACGACAACGCAAACGGTCGTATGGCACGGATCGATCTCAGGGACTTCAAGACCAAGCAGATCCTGAAAATCCCCAACATCTCCGCCAACCACGGCAGCTCGTTCATCACCCCGAACTCCGAGTACGCCACCATGGCGACGCGCATGTCGATCCCGATCCCTGAGGGAAAGTATGCAGACGTCACCGACTATGCCACCAAGTACAAGGGGGTCGTGGCGGGTATACGGATCGACCCCGAGAGCGGCCACCTCTCGCTCGCCTGGGAGATCGTCGTGCCGCCGTTCAACTACGACCTCGGTGACGCCGGCAAGGGCCCTTCCGAGGGCTTCATGTTCTGGACCTGCTACAACTCCGAGCGCGAGTTCATCGAGGGCGGCAAGCTCGAGGTGACGGCGTCACAGAAGGACAAGGACTTCATCTTGATGATCGACTACCGCGAGGCCGAGAAGGCGATCGCGGCCGGGAACTTCTCGAAGATCGGCGGCGCGCCGGTGATCGACCCGGCAGATGCGCCCGGCATCGCGTACTTCATTCCCCTCGCCAAGTCCCCACACGGGGTCGACGTCGCCCCGAGCGGACGTTGGATCATCGGCTCGGGCAAGCTGTCGCCGACCACCACCGTGTTTGACATCGAGAAGATCAAGACCGCCATCGCCGCCAAGGACTTCGAGGAGACCATCGACGGCATCCCGGTGCTGACCTACAGCTCAGTGCGCGAGGCCGAGATCCCGGTTGGGCTCGGACCCCTCCACACCCAGTTCGACGGCAAGGGCTACGCCTACACCTCGCTGTTCATCGAGAGCGCCGTCGCGAAGTGGAAGCTGCCACCCTATGACGAGGGCGCCGACATGAGCCAGTACGTGGTCAGCAAGATCCCGGTGGCCTACAACATCGGCCATCTGGTCACGGCCGAGGGCGACTCCATGTCTCCCGACGGCAACTACTTGGTCGCGCTCAACAAGCTCTCCAAGGGCCGCCACCTGTCGGTCGGCCCCTCGATCCCGGAGTCGGCACAGCTGATCGACATCAGCGGCGACAAGATGAAGCTGCTGTACGACGCCTTCACCGAGCCCGAGCCCCACTACGCCCTGATCATCAAGGCCGACAAGCTGGATCCGATCGAGGTCTACAAGAAGGACGACCCAAGCTGGCCGAAGAACCCCAACGCAATCTGGAGCGTAGAGGAGGCGAGGATCGAACGCCGAGGCAAGACCGTCGAGGTATGGATGATGGCGGTGCGATCCTTCTTCGCTCCAGATGTGATCCGAGTGAACCGTGGAGACAAGGTCATCGTCCACCTGACGAACATCGAGCAGACCCGCGACGAGCTCCACGGCTTCGCCATCACCAGCTACGACATCAACATCGTGGTCGATCCCGGCGAGACCAAGACGGTGACCTTCATCGCCGACAAGGCCGGCGTCTGGCCTTTCTACTGCACCAACTTCTGCAGCGCACTACACCAGGAAATGCAGGGCTATATGCTCGTGAAATACAAATTACATCACCACCGCCGGCCCCCGGCAGGGGGCAGGCGGTGAACGGAACCGAGGATCTCATGTCGGGTTTCTTTGAACGGTTGACGGCCTCGCTCGACCGCCCCGTGGTCGGAAAGAGCCGGTTGCTGGTCTTCTTGGCCGCGCTGGCGCTCGTGCCGACCTTCTTCGTACCGCTGTGGCACATGACCTTTGTCGCCCAGCAATATCCAGAAGGCCTCAATCTCTATGTCTACTCTCACAATTTGGTGGGTGGCGATGACGGCAACGACCTCACCGAGATCAACATCCTCAACCACTACATCGGGATGGCGGAGCTCGAGCCGGCGGACTTCAACGAGCTCAAGTGGATTCCACTGGTGATCGGTCTGATCGGCGTCCTCACCCTCAGGGTCGCAGCGATCGGAACCTTGCGCTCGCTGGTGGATGTGGTCGTGGTATCCCTCTACTTCGGCGGGTTTTCGATGTGGAGCTTCTGGTACAAGCTCCACTACTACGGGTCCAACCTCGACCCCAAGGCCTCGGTTCACGTGGTGCCATTCATGCCGCCAATGTTCGGCTACAAGCTCGTCGGCCAATTCGACGTCTGGTCCTACCCTGCGTTGGGGGCCTATCTCTTCGGAGCCTTCGGCCTCCTGCTGATGGCGGCCTTCTGGCTGTCATGGCGAAATCCGGGTCTCGAGTCAACCCTTTCCAACTCATGACGGAGGAGTACGATGAAAAAGATCGCACTGTTCATCCTGGTTTCCGCCCTCTTGATCGGCTGCGGCGGAAGTTCAGACGAAACTGTTTACGAGGTCGAGGAATCAACGGCCGAGGCGGTGCTGCTCGAGGTCGAGGCGCCGCCGGCCATCGAGGTTCCCGAGCGCCTTGAGGTAGCGTCCGACGATGATTGGGCCGCCAGGGTCCACAACAAGAACATCGAGGTTCTCGAGATTATCAATATCATCAACCCGATCGCCGCCTATATCACCGTAGGCTTCGACCAGTACGGGGACAGCTTCAGCCCGACCCTGCAGGAGGAGTGGGAGGACACCCAGGCCCAGCTCGGCCAGGCGATGACCCTCTACGACTCGTGCAAGGAGCGCATGGCGGCGGCGGAGTATGACGAGGCACTCTTCCTCGATCTCGAAGAGGTGTGGCAGCTGCTGGTCAAGACGGGTGTCGCCGGAGTGCGCACCAAGAGCATGATCGACAGCGAGCTGGGACGACTCAAGGGCTAGCCCCACCAGCGGCAGCCTCCAAAAAGCTGATTCGCAGTGGTACCGTCGTCGCGGAAGGGCGGTGCCGGAGTCTTTGTTATATTTATCGGTCTTCGGCCCGCATATGTCACCAGGTTTCATCGCGAGGCCGGCGAGGTGCCGTGCCCAGTGGGGTATTCGACCCGAGGGGCGCGGAGTGCGTACTAGACAGTACGTCGAGCACCCCGAGGCGAGAAAACACCGTTGGGTGCGGCGCATCGTCGGCCGCAGTAGGAAGCTGGTGAGATATGTGGGTTAGGGGAGGAGTGTGGCGATTGAGCGGGCTAGCCCGGTGGTTTGCCTGCTTTCTGGCTCTTGCCTCGTCGGCGACGGTCTCGGCGACCGTTCATGAGGTGCCGCCAGGGGCATCCATCGCCAGCGCTCTCGCAAAGGCAGCACCCGGCGACACCATCCGTCTCGCCGGCGGGACGTATCGCGAGAACATCGTCGTCGACGTTCCGGTGACGTTGACCAGCGACAGCGGCGCCACCATTCGCGGCGGGTACGAGGGCAACGTGGTCCACATCACCGCACCGGGAACGGTGCTCGAGGGGCTGCACATTGCCGAGGCCGGCCCGCACCTGACCAAAGACATGGCCTGTATCCTCGTCGCGGCCGACGACGTCACGATTCGTAACTGCACCGTCACCGAGTCACTGCACGGGATCTACGTCAAGGGCGGAAACAGGGTTAAGATTCTCGGCAACACCATCGAGGGCCGGCTGGATCTCATCGAGGCCGATCGCGGCAACGGGATCCACCTCTGGAACTCCATTGAAAACCGCGTCATCGACAACGAGATCTTCAACGTCAGGGACGGTATCTACTTCTCGTTCGCCGATTCGACCACGATCGAGCATAACCACATCCACCACGTACGCTACGGGCTCCACTACATGTACTCGAACGACAACTCTTTTTTTGACAACCTCTTCGAGAACAACGTCGCCGGCGCCGCGCTGATGTACTCCGAGGACATCGTGTTTGCCCGCAACTCCTTTGTCCGCTGTCGGGGTTTTCGAGCCTATGGCATCCTTCTTCAGTCGATGAGCCGGGTCACCATGAGAGGGAACTTGATTCTCGACAACAGCCGCGGGATTTTCATGAACAACACCGACTCGAGCCTCATCGAGCTCAACGACGTGGTCGACAACGATCTCGCCATCCAGCTCAACGGCGGTTGCGACGGCAACCGCTTTGTGCGCAACAACTTCATCAACAACCTCAGTGATCTCTTGCTCGATGTGAGCGACCGCGAAACCCAGTGGGCGGATGTCGACGGAGGCAACTACTGGAGCTCCTACCGTGGTTACGACCTGGATGGAGACGGCGCGGGTGATCTCCCGTTCTCCATCCAGAACGTGTTCCAGATCCTCGAAACAGATGTCCCTGAGGTCCGCTTCTATCTGCTGAGCCCGGCCGCGGAGGTCCTCAAGGCTGCGGAGCGAGCGCTGCCTATCCTCCGCCTTGGAGATGCCGAGGATCCACTTCCGGCAATGTTCCCGATCAATAACCGGGAGGTCCCGTGGGAGCAATCCGTCGCTCGTACCGGAAGCGGCAGTGCGGTGTGGGCGATGATCTTCCTGGCGGGAACCGCCCTGCCTATGGCGGGCCTGTGGCGTCTCGGTCAGCCGAGGCGACGCGATTCGCGACGAGAGGCTGGACGCTTCAGATGAGCTCATCGAAAGAACCCATGATCCGCTTCGAGGAATTCTCGAAGCGCTTCGGCTCCCTCGAGGCCGTCAAACCGCTCGATCTGGAGATTGCACAGGGAGAGTCCTTTGCGTTCCTCGGACCCAACGGCGGCGGCAAGACGACCGTCCTCCGCGCTCTCGTCGGTCTGATTTCTCCGACGACCGGCAGGATCTTTGTTTGCGGTTCAGACATCGGCGAGGAGCCCGACAAAGTACGAAAGTGGTTCGCCTACGTCCCGCAACGGGTCACCATGCCCGACGTGCTCACCGCCCGCGAAATCCTCGATCTCTTCGCCGGTCTGAGAAAGGTGCCGGGAGAGCGGGTGGACGAGGTCCTGGATCTCCTCGCTCTTTCTGACCACGCCGATCGGCGGGTCGGGGAGTACTCCGGCGGGATGCTGCAACGGCTCGGGCTCGCCACGGCCCTCCTCGAGGAGGTCCCGCTCCTGGTGTTGGACGAGCCGACCCTCAACCTCGACCCGCAGGGGATCGACAGTCTTCACCAGGCGCTGGCCGATCTCAAGGAGCGCGGCAGCACGATCGTCTTTTCCTCACACAGCATTCACTCCGCGGTGCGATTGGCCGACCGGATCGGTGTCCTGGTCGATGGCGAGCTGGTGACTCTCGAGCCTGTCGCAGCGTTCCAGACGGAGGTCACCCGACAGACCACGGTGCGGGTGGTCCTCGACCGCATCGACGACGCGATCGTCCGGGCAGCGGAAGAGGCGGGCGCCGATGTCCGTGAGTGCAACGCCACCCACGTCTCCTTCCGGGCGCTGCCCGAGAACCGGCTAAATGTCATTCGAGCGATCGAAAACGCCGGTGGGACCATCGAGGAGTTCCACACCGAGGCGCCGGGGTGGGAGTCGTTGGTCCACACCCACTTCAACGGCGGAGGAAATACCCCATGAAGATCTGTGATCGTCGTTGGATGACGACACTCCGATTGACCGTGATCGCGTCGTTCTGCGTGCTCATCGCCGGCTGCGGCGAAGAGCCGACGCCCGAGGTCGTGGCCGGCATCGACGGCTGTGCGAGCTGCGGCATGGTGATCGATCGCGTCAACGAAGCCGCCGGCTGGATCGAGGGAGGGGATTTCGTGCCCTTCTGCTCACCCGGCTGTCTGTTGGCCGAGCACGATGCTCTTCGGAAGTCCGGTCAGGCGCCGCCCGAGGCGGTCTTTTTCGCCGACTACCGTGACGGGACATTTTCGCCAGCGGTCGAAGCCGCCTTCCTCCTCACCGACCACGTGCCGACGGTCATGAACGCCCGAGTGATCTGCTTCAACTCGGTGGTGGCGGCCGACGACATGCGGCAGCACGACGACGAGATCGTCACCGACTGGACCGGCTACCGCGTGCTCCGGGGAGAGCCCGACAGCGTGATCGAGACGGTCTTCGGTCCCGGCGGCATGGATCCCGAGGTGGTGATGGCCAACAGAGGGGACATCGTGCTCTGGCGTGCCTCCGGTCAAGCGCTCGAGGAGGACCTCACCTGGACCATCAAGGGTTACCCGGAGATCGAACCGGCCACCGTTTCCGCGACCGGTGCAGAGATAGAGCTTCGATTCATGGCGACCCGGCCCGGAGCCGGTTTCCCGATCGAAGATATCTCGGGCGGCCAACCCCTCGGCATGCTCAAGGTGAGCGGCGCCCACACCGCGGACGAGGCGGCGCAGTGAGCTCAGCCGTTTTCGAAATAGCGCGACAGGAGTTTACCCTCCACCGTCGCAACCGGTGGGTCATTTCCTTTGCTGCCCTGTTCGCTGCCCTCAGCCTGGCGGTCGCGTACTTTGGGATGATCACCTCCGGATACACCGGCTTTCAGGACTTCGTTCGCACCTCCGCCAGCCTGATCAATCTCGGCGGGTTTTTGCTGCCGCTCTTCGCCCTTCTGCTCGGCGTCTTCAGCTTCCTGACCCACCGGGAGTATCTGGATATTCTCGCCACCCAACCGGTTTCGAGGCGCGACATCCTCCTCGGCAAGTACCTCGGTCTGTTGATCTCTGTGCTGGCCGCAGCGACCCTTGGCTTCGGGCTGCCCGGGGCCATCATCGCCACGACAATCGGCTTCGAAGGGGCCGGGACCTACCTCCTGGTGGTTGGATTCTCATGCCTGCTGGCGGCGGTCTTCACCGGTCTGTCGGTGCTCATCGCCTTCCTCGCAGGACGACGACCGGTGGCCCTCGGCATCGCCATCGCGGTGTGGATCTTCTTCGAGCTCGTCTACGGTCTGCTGATGCTGGCGACCACCCTCTACCTGCCACCAAACGTGGCCAAAAACGTGCTCCTTGTCGGCCTGAGCGGCAACCCGGTCGACGTCGTGCGGGTGCTCTGCCTCTTGCAGGTCGGCGGCCCTCCCCTCTTCGGCCCGGCCGGCGCGACCCTCATCAAGCTCACCGGATCGGCGACCATGGCGACCGCCATCGGCCTCGCCATCCTCGCGGCCTGGATCGTCGTCCCGCTCGTTGTCGCCGTATGGGTGTTCAAGCGGCAGGATTTGTAGACGAAGATTTCGAATTTCGAATTTCGAATTTCGAATTTGACGTCCCGCAGCCTGCATCCTCCACCGGGAAGCTCCAGTCGGCGTGGCGCTGTTGCGGAGGACCTCGTCGCGAGGGCCGCGAGACGTGGTCAGCTGGTGCGCGCTTGCGCGCGCCAGATGGCCGCGTATCGCGGGCCGCAGCAGAGGCCCGTAGCAACAGCGCCATGGGCGGCGAAGCCGCCACGCCGACCTCGGGGGCTGAAGGACAGAGCCGCGCCCCGCGAAACCGCAGCGAAGTGGAGGTTTCGCGATCGCGACGAGTTTGGGCCTCTGGGTGCGTTTCTCCGACTGGAGCGAGGAGGGACAGATCTCGTGATCGTCCCGATCGAGCGGAGGGAGGAAAACGTCGTCATAGGTCCGGCGCCGGCGCGATCACACAAAAGGTGGGGGGGCCGGGGTTCGGCAGGGAGCAGCCCGCCGGCGCGCCGCAGGCGCGCAGCGTTGGAGGTCGACGGCTCCGACGAGAGCTTGCTCTCGGAGGAGACGCCGGCCGAGAACGCGTGGCCGCGGTCGCAGACCGTGGACGGCGGGCGGGCACGGACGCGAGTAAGGCTTCAGTAAAGCGGAAAATTCGAGGTCAGGGCGTGGACATCGGCTTTGACGGCTTCCATTTCGGCGGTGAACGCCGCCATCTTGGCCTCGTCCTCCTTGTCCTCGTCGGCCCGCAGAACCCGATCGATGAGCCCGGCGATGGTTTTCATCTCCTCTGGACCCATGCCGCGGGTAGTCACCGCCGGGGTGCCGATGCGAAGCCCCGACGCGATGTAGGGCTTGCGGGTATCGAAGGGCACGGTGTTCTTGTTGACGGTGAGGTCGGCGAGCCCGAGCCAGCGCTCGGCCTTCTTGCCCGAGATGAAGTCGGCGCCGAGGTCGATCAGGAAGAGGTGGTTGTCGGTGCCGCCGGAGACAATCCGCCAGCCTCGCTCCTTGACCGCCTCACAGAGCACAGCGGAGTTTTCGACCACCCGTTTCTGATAGGCGTTCCATTCCGGCCGCAAGGCCTCGGCAAAGGCCACCGCCTTGGCCGCGATGACGTGCATCAACGGTCCGCCCTGGATGCCCGGGAAGACCGCCTTGTCGATCTTCTCCGCCCACTCTTCCCCACACAGGATCATTCCGCCGCGCGGGCCGCGCAGGGTCTTGTGGGTGGTGGTAGTGACAAAGTGGCAGTGCGGCACGGGCGACGGATGGAGCCCGGCAGCAACGAGGCCCGCAATGTGGGCGATGTCGGCCATCAAGAGCGTCTCGGCCTCGTCGGCGATCGCCCGCAGACGTTCGAAATCGATGACCCGAGGGTATGCCGACGCGCCGCAGACGATGAGCTGGGGATGATGCTCCAGCGCGAGAGAGCGCAGGCGATCGTAATCAATGGTCTCGGTGTCCTTGTCGACCCCGTAGGCCACGACCTCGAACGCCTTGCCCGAGTAGTTGAGCGGGTGGCCGTGGGTGAGGTGGCCGCCGTGGGTGAGGTCCATGCCGAGCATGGTGTCGCCGGGCTCCAGCACAGCGAGGTAGACCGACATGTTGGCCTGCGCTCCGGAGTGCGGCTGGACGTTGGCGTGCTCGGCGCCAAAGAGCTCCTTGGCCCGCTCGCGTGCGAGCTCCTCGGCCACGTCGACAAATTGGCAGCCGCCATAGTAGCGGCGGCCGGGATAGCCCTCAGCGTACTTGTTGGTCATCACCGAGCCCATGGCTGCCAACACCGCCGGCGAGACGAAGTTTTCCGACGCAATCAGCTCGAGACCCTCTTTCTGACGACGCCGTTCGTTCTCGAGCGCTTGCGCCACCTCCGGGTCGGCCGCTTCCACCAGTTGGTTGTGGACTTCAAAGAACTGCTCCGTGAGATTGTCGGTCATCAATCCTCCCGCTCGATCTCGATCAATTCGACCCGTCGTTGATGGCGGCCGCCCTCGCAGGGGGTCTCGAGGAAGATCCGGACCACCTGCTCGGCCACCCCACCGCCGATCACCCGCGCGCCCATGCAGAGCACGTTGGCATCGTTGTGGCGACGCGCCATCTCGGCGGTAAAGGCATCGTGGCACAGAGCCGCACGGACCCGGGGATGACGGTTGGCCGTCATGCTCATGCCGATGCCGGTTCCGCAGATCAGAATCCCCGCCTGTGCCTCACCCGCGACCACCGCCGCCGCCACCCTGTGGCCGAAGTCGGGGTAGTCGACCGAGCTCGAATCCGCCGGCCGGAGATCGCGAACTTCGTATCCCGCGCCACGGACTACCTCGAGAACTCGCACCTTGAGGTCGACCCCTGCGTGGTCGGAAGCGATGACGATTCTCATCGGGCTGGCCATTGGTTCGAAGGTTGCAACGTCGGAACGCTTCCACTCTCCCGTCCGGTAGGCGTCTCGCCTTCACGGGGTGGGCAGGCGACAATTCCGAATTCCGAATTCCGAATTCCGAATTCGACCATCAAACTCCTCCTCAGACCGGCTAGATATCCTGATCCGGAGACGGCAGCTGCAGGGCGCGGTACTCCTCGAGGGCGAAACGATCGCTCATCCCCGCGAGGTGGTCCACGATCAACCGCGCGAACCCGGGAGACGCATGGTACCGCTCGGCGACGACCGCCGCAACACGCTTCAACTCAAGATCGCGGAGGTACGGTAGACCGAGCTCCTCTGCCGCTCGCAGCAGGAGATAATCCGGCAGCACCGACGGCTCGCTCCAGAACGCCCCGAAAAGCGCCGTGAGGACCCGGCGCGCGCGCCAGTCCTGGCGGCTCACCGGGGCCTGGTTGATGATCCGCGAGTAGATAAAGGTCTTGAGCTCGGTGAACAGCTCCTCCACCTCGTTCGAGAACCACACGGTTGTCTGCGAAACCTCGCGTGCATGGATGGTGAAATCCTGATGACTCTTGATGCCGTGGCGCGCACAGAAACCTCCGATCCGGGTCGTCGAGGTCGTCACCACGTCATTGACGAACAGCCGGATGATGCCCCGCACGAGGGTGTTCTGCCGGTCCCACGGACGCTCGTCCAGATAGCCGGGGCCGGTCTCGTCCATCACTCGGCGCGCCACCGCCAGCTTCTCCGCCTCCCCGAGAGCGACCGAGGACGCCCGCAAGCCGTCCTCGAGATCGTGGCTCTGCTGTGCGATCTCGTCCGCCACCGCCACCGCCTGTCCCTCGAGGTGGCAGGGAAGGTCGAGGTGGAGCCCGTCGCGCTGGGGAAGCGGAAAGGCAAAGCTCAATTTCCACGAGGTGTGTTTGAGGATCGCCTCCCGAACCTGGTCAGTGAGGTTGATTCCGGGCTGCGCGTAACGACGCTCGAAGAGATCCACCACCCGCAACGACTGGTAATTGTGTTTAAATCTGCCGACCTCGGCAACGACTTGCGGCGGCAGTACGATCTCGGTGTTGTCGCCGCGCAGGATCTCGTCGAGCACGGACTCACCGGTGTGGCCGAAGGGCGTGTGGCCCAGGTCGTGGCCCATGGCCGCCGCCTCGGCCAGGTCCTCGTTGAGACCGAGGGCCCGGGCGATGGTCCGTGCCAGCTGGCTGACCTCGAGGGTGTGGGTGAGACGGGTGCGCGGGTGGTCGCCGACATGGGGCACGAAGACCTGAGTCTTGTGTTTCAATCTGCGGAAGGCGCGGGCGTGGAGGATGCGGTCGCGGTCGCGCTGGAATGCGAGGCGTACGTCGCCGGGATGCTCGGTCTCGCGTCGTCGCCGTCTCGCCTCGGTCGAGCGGATGGCCACCGGCGCCAGGCGGCGCGCTTCCTCCTCTTCGAGAGATTCGCGCGTGTTCCGGAAATATTCGCTCATCACACGTGATCCTCGTGCGCCAGCAGCTGACCGACAAGGCGGATGCTTCCGGTGGCCAGTACCGGATCGCCCAGCCGCTCGAGACATCCCAGCGGTGTTTCGCCCACCTTCGCTCCTGGAAAGGCGGCGAGCAGGCGATCGACGGGCATCGCCCGTTCATCCGCCAAAGCACAGACTGCGATCTCGGCGACAGACGGCCTCAGAACCTCCGCCATCTCGTCGAGCGGTTTGTCGTCGAGGCACGAGAAAACCAAATTGTATCTGTGGTCGAGGCCACCCAGATATCGGGTCAGGGCACGCACCGCCTCGAGGTTGTGGGCGCAGTCCACGAGCACCTCGCGGCCCGCCACCCTGTGCATGCTGAGGCGGCCGGGCCAGCGCAGGTTTCCAAGCCCTTCCCGCACGCGTTCCGGATCGAGCTCCGACAGCCAACCCGCCGCGACCGCCTGCCGGGCGAGCGCCAGCGCGAGCTGGAGGTTGTCGCGTTGGAATCTCCCGCGCAAAGGCATCTCCGCTATCACTTCTTTGTCGTCCCACCGCAGTTTTACCTGGCAGCCGGGGCCGTGGACGCAATCGACGAGCGAATCGGCCGGTACCGCATCGGGCGCACCGAGATCGGCGAGGAGATCGCGGTCCACCCCGCGACCGACAACCGCGCGTTCGGCCGCACAGAGCGCCCGACCCTTGTCGCGGGCGATTTCGACGCGGTCGTCACCCAGCCAACGACGATGGTCGCTGCCGACATTCGTGAGACCGGCGATGGCGCTGCCGGCAATGCGAGTCGCATCCCAGGAGCCGCCCATCCCCGCCTCGAGCACGGCCACCTCGATTCCCGCATCCGAGAAGACCTCGAACGCGGCCGCCGTCAGGGTCTCGAAGTAAGTGAGGTCGGCAAAGTCGTCAAGGAGTCCCAACCACCGGCCAAGCTCGGTCTCGCTCACCGGCCTGCCGCCCAGTCGCACGCGCTCTGAGACCCGGATCAGGTGGGGCGAGGTGTATAGGCCGGTCGCCACACCGTGCGCGCGGAGCACCGCCTCGAGCATCGCCGCAGTCGATCCCTTGCCGTTGGTGCCGACAACGAGGATCGAGCGAAAGCTCTCTTGAGGATCTCCAAGCGCCGCCAGAGCCTGTCTCAGACCGTCCAGCTGGGGCCGGATTCGGCCCGCCTGCCGGCGGCTGAGGATCAGCGCAGGAGCGACAGACATCTGGCGAGGGTGGTCTTGAGCTCGGGCCGCGGCACCACCATGTCCAGCATCCCATGCTCTAGCAGGAACTCGGATCTCTGAAAGCCCTCCGGCAAGGTCTGGCGAATCGTCTGCTCGATCACTCGCGGGCCTGCGAAACCGATGAGGGCGCCCGGTTCGGCAATGTTGAGATCACCGAGCATGGCGTAGCTCGCCGTCACGCCTCCGGTCGTGGGGTCGGTGAGCACCGAAATGAAGGGCAGGGCCTTGGCACGCAATCGAGCGAGACCGACTGAGACCTTGGCGAGCTGCATCAGCGACAGGATGCCCTCCTGCATGCGGGCGCCGCCGGAGCACGAGACGATGACCAACGGCAGTCGGCGGTCGAGGCATCGGTCGATCGATCGCGCGAGCTTCTCACCGACCGCCGAGCCCATGGAGCCGCCCATGAAACCGAACTCCATGGCTGCCACCAGGGTCGGGATCTTGCAGATCTCGCCCTGGCCCACCACCACCGCGTCGGAGCCGTTGAACTTCTTGTTGTACACCTTGAGCCGCTCGGTGTAGGGCTTGGAATCGACGAAACCCAACGCGTCGGAGGAACGGATCTTGCCGAAGAACTTTTTGTACCGGCCGTTGTCAAAGAGCATTTGCAGACGGACATCGGCCGAGATCCTGAAGTGATGGTTGCAGCGAGGACAAACGTGCGAGTTGCCCGTCACCTCGCGGTGATAGAGGATCTCCCGACAGTCGGGGCACTTGATCCACAGGCCCTGCGGTCCGGTCGTGTCTTTGGCCATCTAGTGCTCCGTCTCTGCCGGGCCGTGCCGTCGTCCACCCATAGCCTGCATTTCTCACCAGCTCCCTACTGCGGGCGGCGATGCACCGCACCTGGCAGTGCTTTCTCGATTCGCTCACTCAACGTACTTTCAGTATGCCTTCGCTCCCTCAACAACGAGAGCACTGCCACGCACCGCACCTCGCCACCCTCGCGACGGGACCTGGTGAGAAGTGCGGATTAGGTGCCATCACTCTCCATGTCGTTCGGAATCCCCAGGCGCTGGCAGGCGGCATCGTACATCTGCCGGGCCGCCTTTTGCGCGTTTTGGAGCTCGGCGATCTTTTCTTTGACCTTGCCGAGCTCGGCCTGAATCTGACCCTCGAGATCCTCAACCTCCACTTTGGTCTGTTGTAGCGCGTCCTCATAAAATTTCTTCTGGATTTCTGAAAGACCAGTCATCTTCTCCTCCATTTATTTCAAGATAAACGGCACGCGGATCTTCACCCACATCCGCACCTTGACGCCCTTTTTGGTAGCCGGTTTGTAGCGCCACTTCATGATGGCTTCCTCGGTGGCCTGCTCGAATCCGGCACCTGTGCGCGACACGCTGAGGATTCGAACCTCCTCCACCGCGCCATCGATCCCCACCAGAGCCGTCGCCTCGACCACGCCTTCCGCCTGCATGGTCTGCGCCCGGGCGGGGAACTCCGGCTGCTCACGCTGGATGACCACAGGAACGTTCACATCTTCGCCCGGGATGACGATGTCACCTTCACGAACCGAAGGTGTCGGGGTCGGTGGAATCGGGGTGGCAGTCGGCGGAACCGGGGTCGCGGTTGGCGGTGGTGGGGTAGGGGTTTCGGTCGGCTCGGGGGTGTGGGTGTCGGTGGGAGTCGGGGTCGGAGGGATCGGGGTCGGCGTGGGGAACTCCTCCTCGAGACGTTTCCGCAGCTCTTCCTCCTGCTTCGTGATCTCGGCCGCCGCAACCTCTCGAGCTTTCTCGATCAACTCCTCTTCGGAGAGCAGACCGATAGTTGGTTCCGGCGTCGGGGTCGCGGATGGGATGACCGCAACGCTGCGGTAGGTTGGCGGCGCTTCGGGCCCCTTACCGCCGAAGATCAGCCAACCACCGACCACGACAACAACCAGGGCCAGCAGACCGAGCAACATCCACAGACGCTTGTTCCCCCGACCCGTTGCGGCGCTCGACAACCCCGTGTCACTGTCCTCGATTTCGAGAGCGGAGACCGCCGTGTCCGGTTCCGGAACTGAGGCAAGGGCGCGTTGGAACTCGTCATCGGTTGGAAAAAGTCCTTCTCCATCATCTCCATCGCCAATGGGTGGAGGCGAGATCGGGGTGTCGGGCGGCGGAGGGATCGGCGGTTCCTGCGGCGGCGGAACAACCGCGGAATCCGCGGGTGCGGAGACGGGCGTCGTCACACTCCCACCGTCGTCGCCGAGCTGAGCCAGGAACTCGGCGACCGACTCCCGGTCGGGCGACCAACTGTTCTCCCGCAATACCCTCTCGAGGTCCCGCTGGAAGTCCTGCGCCGACTGATATCGCTCCTCCCGGTCGGCATTCACGGCGAGGGATACGATGTGGTCGATTTCAGCATCGACATCGGAGTTCTTCATCGACGGAGCAGGAATGATCGGGTCCCGGACCTGCTCGAGAACCGACAGCTCGGAGTCGCCGGTAAAGACCTTCTCCGAGGTCAGCATCTCGTACAGCACCAGCCCGAGCGAGAAGATATCGGACCGGTGATCGATGTCCTTCCCCCATGCCTGCTCGGGCGACATGTACTGCAGCTTGCCCTTGAGCGCCCCGGCGCGGGTCTGCGAGGCCTTGGTCGCAGCCTTGGCGATACCGAAGTCGCAGAGTTTGACGTCGCCTGCGAACGAAATGAGAACATTTTGCGGCGATACGTCTCGGTGGACGAGGCCCAGGTCGCGATTTTCGAAGTCGCGCTTTTTGTGGGCATAGTCGAGAGCGGAGGCGAGCAGGGTCGTGATGTAGAGGGCGAGGCTGATCGGAATGTTCTCACCGCGCTTAACGCTTTCGCTCAAGATCGATCGAAGATCGCGGCCCTCGATGAACTCCATCGCGATGTAGTGGGAGCGGTCGACCTTACCGAGATCGAAGATCTGGATGATGTTGTTGTGACTGAGCTGGGCCGCGAGCTTCGCCTCGTCGATGAACATGCGGACAAACTCATCGCTGTCCGTCAAGCTGGATATGATCCGTTTGATGGCAACCGTTTTTTGGAAGCCCTCCATGCCCATCATCCGCGCCTTGTACACATCGGCCATCCCGCCGGTGGCAATGTGCTCCTCGATCATGTACTGACCGAACGTGTCTTCCGTGGACGGCTCCGGACCCCCGGGTGGCGGCGGCGGCGCGTGGGACGGGGGCTCAGCATCCGGTCGAGGGGGTGCTGGAACGGGTTCCGCCGGTGCGGGTTCTTCCCCTGCGGGAGGGGGCGCAACGGCCCGAGAGGGGCTCTCGGTGGGGAAGGGAGAATCCGGCACGGTGGGCTCCGCCGGCCGAGCGGACGGGGTCGGTACGGTGGACGCCCTGTCCTCGATACCAGACAGGGTTTCCTCGATCAGCTTGTCGATGTCGGTCTCTGTCACGCTCGCCTCGCGCGCCACCGGCTGATTCTTTCCGCTTTCGAGAATGTCGGCCAGTGCCGCGTCCACCGGAGAGGGATCGGGGACCTGCGCCGACACCGGCACATCCGCCGGCTCTTTCACCGGTTGCTGTTCGCCGCCCTCCATTTCCGACAGGATGTCGCCAAAGAGATCAGTGGACGTAATGGGGGCCTCGTCGCCGTCGAGGCCGGCACTGCGGCGCAACGCTTCGAGCATTTCCTGCGGAATCGCCTGGGTCGCTGCCGGGCTCGGGGCGTCGTGAATCAACTCCTCAACCAGTTCGCGCAGAGCTTCTGTGCTAAACGGCCGTTCGAGAATGTTCTGCGCTCCGTAACGAACCGCGTCCTCCTTCGGATTGTCCCCGCGATAACCCGACATCAGAATCAGGAACGGAGTCACCCGCAGTCCGGCACGCGCCCGAAGCAGGGTGACGGCGTCTTCGATCTTGAGATTCGGCAGCACCGACGTGATGATGACGAGAGTTGGTTCGAAATCGGCGCACCTGTTGACGGCGTCATCCATGTTGCTGGCGATTTCCAACCGAAAGTCGGACGCAGGCAGGGCTGCGCGCACGTGCTCGACGTATCGCGGCTCGTATTCGACAACAAGGATATTCGCGTTCATTGACCCGCCTTCAGTAGCTCTTACAACCCACAAACCCAAACTTCATTATGTGCGACGGGCATTCAAAGTCAACCGGCCGTGGGGACTCTCCACGGTGGGCGGTATAATGCCGACGCTCCCTGCCATCGGTCAGCGAGCGTGGCAGGGAGGCGAGAACCAAGGAGCTTCGACCGCAAGGAGGCGTCATGTCGGGCCACAGCAAGTGGAGCACCATCAAACACAAAAAGGGGAGAGCCGACGCCAAGCGCGGCCAGCTCTTCACCAAGATCATCCGCGAGATCACAGTCGCCGCGCGCGAAGGTGTTGGTGACCCCGACAGCAACCCGCGGCTGCGCGCCGCGGTCAGCACCGCAAAAGCCGCCAATATGCCCGCGGACAACATCAAGCGGGCTATTCAGCGCGGCACCGGTGAGCTGCCCGGTGTGAACTATGAGGAGATCAGCTTCGAGGGCTATGGTCCGGGCGGGGTAGCGGTGATGTTGGAGCTGCTCACCGACAACCGGAATCGGACAACGCCCGAAATTCGCCATCTCTTCTCGAAAAACGGCGGCAATCTCGGAGAGAACGGCTGCGTGTCCTGGCTCTTCACCCGAAAAGGTCTGATCCTGGTCCCGCGCTCCCCGGAGATGGATGATGACGAGGTGATGGAGGTTGCTCTTGAGGCCGGCGCCGAGGACTTCGATATCGAGGACGGGGACTACTACCGTGTGTTCACATCTCCCGATGAGCTGCACGCGGTCAAAGAGCGGCTCGAGACTGCCGGGCTTGAGGTCGAAGCAGCGCAGATGGAAATGGAGCCCTCCAGCACCACCCGGCTCGAGGGCAAGCGTGCACAGCAGATGATCCGCCTCATGGAGGCCTTCGAAGATCACGATGATGTTCAGAACGTGTGGGCCAACTTCGACATCGACGACGAGCTGATGTCGGCGGAATGAATTGAGCTACCGCGTCCTCGGTGTCGATCCCGGATCGCGGGCCACCGGCTGGGCGCTTGTGGTTGCAGAGGGCAATCGATATCACATCGAGTCGGCAGGGGTCGTGCGTCCCCACGGCACCGGCCGACCGCAGCGCCTTGCCGACCTCCAGCGCCGACTGGAGTCTATCGTCGAAGATCTCGCCCCTGACTGTGCGGCGGTGGAGTCGTCGTTCTCCGGCATCAACCCCAAGTCCGGACTCGCCCTGGCCGAGAGCCGAGGTGTGATCCTCGCGGTGCTCGGATGCAAGGATCTCGACGTCAGCTCGTACAGCCCGGCCCAGGTCAAATCCGCTATCGTCGGTCATGGGCGGGCAGAGAAACAACAGATCAAATACATGGTGGTACGACTCCTGAATCTCAGCGACACTCCGCAATCGGACACGGCCGATGCCATGGCTGTAGCCCTCACCCACATCCATCTCGGAGCATGGAAAAAACCTCGTTGACGGTCCCTGGGGCTCGTGCTACGATGCCCTGCCTTCATTCCCTTATGAGGTAGTCTGAGGGTATCGACTCGGAGTGCTCGGGAAAACTCAGCGCAACGGTTCGATGCAGAATGAAACCCGGATGAGCGTGGAACTCATCCTCGCCTGTGGACTCTAACCAAGAGGAGGCAATGCCGTGACTGGACAGGTAGCAGAGTATTTTCGCCAGGGTGGGATCTTCATGTACCCGCTTCTCTTCTTCTCGGTGCTCGCCGCAACCGTCGCGGTCGAACGCTTTATTGTATTTTCCAAGGCCAAGATCAACGTGAACGCGTTCTTGACCCAGATTCGCAAGGCGCTGCTGGTCAACCGCAACGTCAAAGAGGCGATCAAGGTGTGCGAGCAGAACAAGGGCCCCGTCGCCTCGGTGATGAAGGCCGGTCTGCTCCGCTACGGCCAACCCCGCGAGGAAATCGAAAAGACCATCGAGAATGCCGCGCTCTATGAGCTCGACCGCCTCGAGAAGCGCCTCGGCGTTCTCGGCACGACAGCCAACGTGGCGCCCATGCTCGGCTTCCTGGGCACCGTGGCGGGCATGATCAAGTCCTTCGCGACTCTCGCCGAGCAGGGCCTTACCAACCCCGCCGCGGTGGCGGTCGGCATCTCCGAGGCGTTGATCACGACCGCAGCCGGTCTCATCATCGCGATCCCGGCGCAGTTGGTCTACAACTGGTACACCACCAAGATCACCCGCTTCGTGCGTGACATCGAAACGGCCTCCAACATGCTGATCGAGACCTTTATCGAGATGGACAGCGAGCGTTACCGTCAAGGGGGCGAGGGCCAGGCCTAGAAGGGAGTCCGCAGATGGCACTCATCCGCGGTAGGGATCGAAAAGCGGCGGCACAGATCTTCACAGCCTCGATGGCGGACATCGTGTTCTTGCTGTTGGTCTTCTTCATCCTCACCTACAAGGTGGAGGTGGATCGCACGAAGATGGAACTGCCGGATACGTGGATCCGAATCAAGGTTCCCGAAAAAGCAGCGGTGATCTCGATCTCTCCACCGGACGACAGATCCGGTCCGCCGTTGACCATTCGCGTGTCCACCGGTGAGGAAATGTCGTTGCCGGTCAGCACCGATGAGGAGATTGTGACCTTTGCGTCAACCGAGGTGGCCCGGGACCCCAACAAGGAGTTCATCGTCAAGGCCGACGAAGCGGTGCCATATGAAAGGATCGACGCAGTGCTCGACGCGCTCAAGCAGTCGAAGGTCAAGTACATATTCCTCCTGTCCGACCAGCAGACCGTAAGAGAGTAGGCGGGGGCAAGCATGAGGATCAAGAAAAAGGAAATCGCGTCCGAGATCTTCACCGGATCGATGGCCGACATCTCTTTCCTGTTGATCATCTACTTCATGATCACGTCGGCATTCTCCGCAGACCGCGGCATGGATTTCGCCCTCCCCGAGGAAACCGACACGCCCGAGATCAAACAGGAAGACTCAATCGACGTCCACGTACTGCGCGGAGGCGCGATCGAAATCGACGCCAAAGGCATGCCTCTCGAGGCCTTGCTTCCGTACGTGCTCGAAAAGCTCAAGCAGAACCCGGACAAACCCGTGATTCTGCGCACCGATCCCGATGCCACATACGGTGACATGATTCGCGTATTCGACGAGCTGCGTCAGGCCCCTTCCGAATGGACAGACGTAGATGGGCGATCGTTGTACACCGACGTCCGCGGTAATCCGTTGGTAGAGATCAAGACGATTTCAATCCCGACGCAACGCGAGATCGAGAATCTCTGGTCGATGCTCGGAATTCAGTGAAAGGGGAAGGCATGAGCGATTCTCCGAAATCCCCACCCAAGAAGCCGGACGCCAATCCGAACGATAAGTTGCCGCTGACCACCGCCGAGATCATGGCCGCCGAAGAGGGCCAGGACCGTAAGATTACGCGATGGTCAATCGGAATCGCCGTGATCCTTCACATCATCATCTTTGCCGTTCACTGGCCGTCGTTCGCCGGCGGCCTTTCCGACGCCAAAGAGAAGAGAAGCAAGATCTACGTCGTCAAACAGGTCAAGTTCAAGCAGCCTCCGCGACGCGAGATGCAGCAGATAACAAAACCGAAGACCAAAAAGGTCCCGATCCCGGACCCCTCGCCGGACGAACCCGAGCCGATCAGGGATCAGGATCCCGACGAGGACGTCGATTTCGTGCCCGACGAGAACCTGGTTCTCGGGGTTCCCGACGCACCGCCCCCGCCCGAGCCCGAGGGGCCAGTTCGCTTCGTCGTCGGCGGCAATATCACAGAACCGCTAAAGCTCAGCGGACCCAACCCAATCTATCCCGAGGCCGCGCGTCGTGCCCGAATTCAGGGTGTCGTGGTTCTCGAGTGCACGATCGGAAAGGACGGGCGCGTGATACGGGTCAAGATTTTGCGGGGCCTGCCCCTCGGTCTGACCGAGAGTGCCGAAGATGCCGTACGAAAGTGGAGGTTCCAGGCCTCGACTCTCAACGGAAAGCCCGTCGAGGTTCTCTACATTCTCACGGTGCGGTTCAACCTGCAGTAGATTCTCCACCATGTCTCTGCAAGGATCTTTGAGTGAACTGGCCCTGCCCGACGTCATCCAACTGGTCAGCGTCTCTGGCAAGACAGGTGCGTTCGAGGTCCGGGGGGAGCATGAGACAGGCAGAATTTTCCTCCGTGACGGGCAGATCGTCGATGCCATGGTCGGCCGACTCCGCGGCGACAGTGCGGTTTACGAGATGGCCATCTGGTCACAGGGGACCTTTAGCTTCGAGCCTGGTGAAGAGAGCGATCGGGTCACCATCCACCTGTCCAACGCTACCCTCATGATGGAAGCGGCGCGACGTTTCGATGAGTGGCGAGTGCTGTCGCGGAAAATCCCGTCCCTCGACCTTGTGCCGTACTTCACGACTCGAGAGCACGGGGCCGACCAGGTCAGCCTCAGTCCCCAAGAGTGGATCCTCGTGACAAAGATTGACGGCGTGTGCTCCATTGAGAAGATCGCCGACCAGCTCCGATGGGCGCCGTTCGACGTATCGAAGCTGCTCTTCGGAATGATCACCACGGGGTTGGTCGCACTCAGCAACGCCGATGAGGTGGGCAACAAGGGCCAGCGATGGCAAGAAGGACTCAACGCGGTCACCCTACTCGGTCTGGCGGAGAAGATCCGCGCCGTTGCCGTCGATGTGGTCGGGGCCGGGGGGCAAGGCTCCATCGAGAAGCAGTACACTTCAGCAAGAACCCTCATTGAGCGGGGCGAGGGATTCAACGCGCTGCACGAGATGGTGGAGCAGCATTCGAAGGCCATTTCACTGCTCAAGGGCGCCCACACTGCAGCGATGTTCGATGAGCAGGTCCGTCCCTTGCTCGGTGAGATGCAACAAAACAAAGAGTGATCTCGTTATGACAACTGGAGGCAAAAGATGAAATCGAGGATCAGCCGAACAACGATCGCAGCAGCGGCGGTTCTCCTGTTGCTGGCGGCGACGGTGCCGGCGCACGCCGAGTGGAACAAGGGCCTCGAGGCCTACAAGAAGAAGGACTGGGCGACAGCGGTCAAGGAGTTCGAGGAGGTCACCAAGACCAATCCGGACTATGCAGGCGCCTACTACATGCTGGGTGTGTCGCAACGCGCCCTTGGCCAGGTGAGCCCGGCCGTCGCCAGCCTCCGCAAGGCGGTGAACCTCGATGCCAACCAGGCCTCGTACAAGATCGCCCTCGGCCAGGCCCTGTTGCAGGCGGACCGTTACCAGGACGCGTACGAGGTGCTCAAACCGCTCAAAATCGGCTCGTTGGACGCCTCTCTCCGCTCGAGCTATGCACTGCTCTTCGCCCAGGCCGCAACCAAAACGAACCGCGCCGGAGAGGCCGTCAGCGTGCTGACCAGCCAGGCCAGGGTCGATGCCAGGAACGCGCGTCTCCAGCAGGCCCTGGGCTCGACCTACAACGCCATCGGTGATGAGTTAAAGGCCTTCGAGGCGTTCAAGAGAGCTTTTGAGCTCAATCCCAAGGATGTCGCCAGTGGGCGAAACGCCGTTCGTGCCGGAATCTCGATCGCGCGGCGATCGAGCTCGGCGCAACAGAAGGCCAGCTACTACCGCCAGACGGCTCAGGTAGCCGAGAGCCTGGCCACGAGCTCGCCGACCTTCGACCACCAACTCCTCGCCGGCGAGGCATGGCTTGGTGCCAAGGAGTACTCCAGGGCGCTGGGATGGTTCGACAAGGCGCGGGCAATACAGTCGAACAACGCCCTTATCTATTTCTACTCCGCCCAGTGCAAGACCTCGCTCAACCAGCTCAACCCCGCCATCGCCGACCTCCAGCAGGCTCTCAAAAACCGGCCCACAGGGTAAGCTTCGAACCCAGATTTACAACCAGGGCGGCTATATCTACGACAAGAAAAAGGACTACAACAACGCGATCAGCTGGTACCAGGAAGCCGGTAACCAGAAGATGGTCGAGGAGATGAGAGTCAAGAAGGACTCGGTCGCCCAGAACCTGCTGGCACAGCAGGAATGCAGGGAGTTTAAACGGAAGATCGACGCCCTCCAGCTTCAGGTCCGCGAGCTCGAGAAGCTTGGCGACATGGACAATGCCAAGTTGCTCAAAGACCAGCTCCCGAGCCTCGAAAGGCAGTACCTCGACACCTGCGGCTGATCGGCGCACAACTCGAATAGCCCAGTGCGACCCTCTCGGGTCGCACTTTTTGTTTCGCCCTCGCGACGAAACCCTGTGAAGAGATTAGCCCGCAGTAGACACCCGGAGAGAAATGCGGGTTAGGGTCAGCCCTCGAGCTCGTCGGTGGCGTGTCGGGCAAGAGTGAGCACGGCTGCGACAACGGGCAGAACAAGGCCGGCAGCCGCCTGCACCACGAGAACTGCCGGCGGTACGGTTATGGGGGAGAGACCGAGATCCGCGGTCAGCCGGGATAGCCCTACGGCTGCCGTCATGGAGCTGACGATGGAGAGAACGGCGGCCACCGCGCCCGGAACAGCAACCGCGACCAGGAACGGCCCGCGGATCGCGCGCTCGGTGGCGCCGACGAGACGCATGATGGTGATTTCATCGGCGTGGCGGAAGACCTCGAGGTGAACCCATACCGCTGCCAGGAGCACGGCGCCCGTCAGGAGAATCGCGCTCAAGATCCCCATGGCCCAGGCGAGATGACGGGAAACCCGACCGAGAGCCTGCTGGATCGAGGAGCGTGGACCCACCGCGAGCACGTCGCGTCGTCCCTCTAGGACCGCAACGGATTCTGGGACGGTGGTCACGATCTCGATCAGCGGCGGTAGGGAAGCGTCGCCGCTGGTCACCAGGTCGTCAAGATAGGGAAACCAACGACCGAGCCGGTTCACCAGATCCTCGTTGGACACCTCTGAGATCGACCACTCCGGATGCGCTGCACTCTCGTCGGCGATCCACTTCCGTCGTTGCCGGTTGTCAAGTCGAGGATGGAGAAGGACCGCCACCGTGCTCGACTGGCCGGAAAGTCCGACCATCGGGCCCAACCAATGGCGGAGGGTCAAACCCATGCCGGCAAGCGAAATGGGCACCGCAAGCACAAGCGCAAGCACCAGGCTCACAGCGCCGCGCTGCCGCAGCAGGAGCCATCCCTCGGCAAGGGCGTGCCGGATCATGGAGGCCACATTCCGTCATAGTGGACCCGACCCTGGTGGAGGACCAGGGTGCGGGCCGGAATCGATTCGAGGATCGCATGATCATGGGTGGCGACCACCACCGTCGCGCCCTGGTAATTGATGTCACAGAGAAGGCTGAGAAGCTCAGAGGCGAGATCGGCATCCAGGTTGCCGGTTGGTTCGTCGGCCAGGATCAGTCGCGGCTGATAAGCCAGGGCCCGGGCTATGGCGACACGTTGCTGCTCGCCACCGGAGAGGGCATCCGGGAGGGCGGACTGTCGATGCTGCAACCCGAGACGCTTGAGCACCTGAAGCGCACGCCTCTGCGCTTCACGCGGCGCGATGCCGTGGATGCGCAATACAAAAGTGATGTTCTCCAATACGGATTTCCGCTTGAGGAGCTTGAAATCCTGAAAAATCACGCCGATCTTCCTCCGCAGCAGGGGCAGACGGGCTCGTGACAGCTGGTCCACCCGCCGGCCGGCGACCCAGACCTCGCCGTTGGTCGGGCGCTCGGCCGCGTAGAGCAGCCGCAGGAGGGTGGTCTTCCCCGCTCCCGACGGTCCGGTGAGGAAAACAAACTCCCCGGCGTCCACCTGCAGGTCCAGGTCGCGCAGAATCTTGCGCCGATCGTACTCCTTGGAAACACAACGGAGGCGGATCACGGACCACCGGTGCGGGCTAGAATCTGTCGCGCGATGGTGTGACCTTTCAAAGCACCCCCGGAAACCGAATTGTATCATTGGGAGAGGGAAGAGATGGAATGACCACACGACCTGGACAGCAATGGCGGAAGGTCGAGATCGCCGATGACCGCGCTCTCGCCGCGGCCGAAAACGACGTGCAGATGTTTTTCGGCATCGGACCGCCGTCTCCCGTCGACGCCCCCGAGAACCGAATGAGCCGGATACTCGCCTCGCTCGGTCCCGATCTCACCACCATCCGGTGGGGTGAGCAGATCCATGGTCGGCTGGTCGCGTCGATCGCCTGCGAACCCGGCTGTCGCCTGGAGCATGCCCTCTGCGTCGGCCGCTGCGACGCCTTGATCACCGCCGAGGTTGGGGTCGGATTGGTCGTGTGGACCGCCGATTGCGTTCCCATCCTGATGGCCGGGGATGGGGTGGTGGCCGCCATTCACTCTGGTTGGCGGGGTGCTGCCGACGACGTCGCGGGTGCGACCATACACCGGTTCGAGATCGAGTACGGCGTCCCGCCGGACCAACTTCGAGCCACCTTTGGGCCGGCGATCTCGGGTCCGAACTATGAGGTCGGAATGGAGGTCGTTGAAGCCCTGGCAACCCTGGGTGTGGATGATCGAGCGTGGCGCAAGGGACGCCACGTCGATCTCAAGGAGTTCCTCCGCGCCCGTCTGTTGCAGCTCGGTGTGAAGCCGACCGCGATTGGAGACATCGACCTGTGCACGGCGTCGTCACCGGACCTCGCCTCTCATCGGCGGGACGGCGAGGCGGCCGGTCGCCAGTTCTCTCTGATCTACCGCGCCGCCACGGGCTAGTTCTCGTCCAGAAACGGCGCTTTTTGGCAATTTCGTCGTCAGACTGCGGATTCCTTTGTGCGGCGTACTCGAGTACGCCTCTGCGGAAATCCTTGTCCTCCTCGAACTTGCACAAAAATCGCTCGTTTCTGCATCGAGAACTGCGCAGTTCCCACCAGAGTTTCTGGATGGGAACGGGCTAGCGCCCTCGCAGCTGTCCGCACGCCGCCGCCACATCCGCGCCCCGTGACCAGCGAACGGTCGCCGTGAGACCGGCGCCTCGAAGGCGCGATGCAAAGGCCTCCACGACCTCGCCGTCCGGCTGCCGGAGATCGGGGAAGCACTCTGGATCCTCGTTGAGGGGAATGATGTTGATCTTGGCAGGAATGCCGCTGACCAGCCGGGCGACGGTCGAGGCGTCAGCCTCGGAGTCGTTGAAGCCCCGGATCAGCACGTACTCGAAGGTGATGCGGCGGCCGCGTTCGAGGGGAAAGGCGCGGAGCTCCGCGAAAAGCTCGTGCAACGGGTATCGTGCCGCAATCGGCATGATCTTCTCGCGGCGCTTCTGGTCGGGAGCGTTGAGCGAGACCGCCAGTTTGGGCCGCCTAGGCAGCGCGGCGAGCCAGCGGATGCCGGGGAGGATCCCCGCAGTTGAAACCGTGATGCGCTTCAGACTGAGTTTTTCCGAAAGAACCTCGAGCGCAACACCGAGGTTTTCGGTGTTCAGAAGCGGTTCACCCATGCCCATGAACACCACATTCACCCGTTCTATCGCGCCCTCGAGGTCACGCAACATAATGCGATACTGGCCGACGATCTCGTCGGGGCGAAGGTTACGCCCGGCGCCCATCGCGCCGGTGACGCAGAATGTGCACCCTACAGCACAGCCACCTTGAGAAGACAGACAGAAGGTAGCCTTGGGCCCGTCGCGCATGGCGACACTCTCCACAGTCACCCCGTCCTCGAGACGCACGAGGTATTTTCGGGAATCGTCCGAACTTTCGATCACCTCCACCACCTCGGGCTCGGTGAGGGTGAAGCGCCGGGCCAGCCGTTCGCGGAGGGACGCGGGCAGATTGGTCATTTCGCCGAAGGTGGCCGCGTTTCGCTCGACGATCCAGCGCGCTACCTGAGGACCTCGAAAGCCGCGGTCCACGTGCTCTGTGAGAAGACGTGATATTTCAGCAGATGTCTTGCCGACGAGATTCATATCGGAAAATCGGATCAGGAGGCGGATTCGCTGTCGCGTTTTGCCGGAGGGCGCGGAAGCGCGTTGTTCGATGAGCGATGGCGACCAGCTGAAATACCCAGTGACGAGAGGAACCGCGCATCGGCGACATCCAGCCGGTACGCGGGGACGGCTGGATCTGCGGTTTCGACGTGCATCCTGAGGATGCCCTTGTCAACCTCCAACGAACCACTTTCACCACAGGCCAACGAGGTTTCGAGAAGCATCACGGCACGCCAACCGTCGTCGTGCAGCTCGTCAAGGCAGGCGCGCACCTCTTCTGATCGCACCACCGAACCGTGCACCGCTTTACCGAGCCGTCTGAGCAGCTCTTGCAGCCTCTGGGTTCGCGACTCTTCCATCATCCTCCGCCTACACAACCGCCGGTTCGAGCCGGCTGTTCCCATCCTACCTCATTGCTCGCCACCGTGGCGGGGTACACTAGCCTCTGGTAGTGATCTTGGACGGCACGCTCCCAAATCCGTGGATCCATGAGGAGAGACTGCCCGGCGATGCCTCGGCCAGAAGGTATAGCCGACTTCGGGATGCCACCGGCCACATCGCGATCCTGGTCCGCTATCCGGCCGCCGATCGATTCCGTCTGACGCGCGACCTCGAGATCCGCTCATGGTGCGACGCACAGGGACTTCGAGTCCCTGGGCTCATCGATCGCGATCTCGAGCGCGGGTGGGCGATTCTTGAAGATTTCGGCGACAAAGACGCCGACCGGAGGCTGGCCGCCGCATCTGCTGGTGAAAGACCGGAAATGGCTCTGCGTGCCCTTGACCCGCTGGTCGTGCTGGCGACAGCGAGACCGCGCGATCTTCCCCGGTGGAATGCCCCACTCGATAGAGCGCGCCTGCGCTGGGAACTTGCCGGCTTCGAGCTCTGGTACCTGCGGTACCGACGAGGCATCGCGCCGCCGCCGAACATCGGGAGCTGGCTGGATGAGATCGCGATCACGGTCGACTCTCATCCGAAGCGAGTCTGCCATCGCGACTATCACCTCAACAACCTGTTCTTTCTCGACACCGGCGAGGTCGGGATCATCGACTTCCAGGACATGCTGGTCGGGCCCGACACCTATGACGCAGTGTCGCTCATGTGTGAGCGCGGCATGCCGGATATGACCGAACCGTCGCACCGGGTTCTGATTCAGGAGGCATGGGCCGACGCCACCTCGACCCGATCCGGCTGGCAGGAGCGCTGGCGCTTGGTGAGGGTCCAGCGCGGGCTCAAGGTTCTCGGCACGTTTTCACGGCTCTCCGCTTCCGGGGTTTCGACCTACGATCGCTGGATGAAGAGCCTCGCCCACGCCATCGCGCCCGAGCTCGGATCGACCGGAGCGCCTTCTATGCTGGTCGACCTTCTGCTAGACTGAACACCCGGTGAAAAATCGGGCTAGGAGGTTCGGATGATCGGAAGTCTCGGCCTTCCCGAGTTGCTGATCTTGCTCGCGATAGTGATCCTCATCTTCGGTGTCAACAAACTCCCCCGTCTCGGCAAGGGACTTGGGGAGGGCATCCGAAATTTCAAGAACTCGGTGCGTTCGGACTCGAAGACGGCCGGGAATGAAACTGACGAGGAGTCACCCCGAGAAAACTCGGACTCATAAATAATACGGGCTGGCCCGCGCGCCTTCCTGCTATCCTGAAGGGTATGGTCGACGACCGCGCGGATTCATCACCACGGATACGTTGTGTCAGCAGCGCGAAGCTGGCGCATTTTCTCAAACGCGAGCCGCGATCCGACTCCGCCACCGATCTCGATCTGAATCGAATATTCCGCGAGCTTCTCAGACGAGCCATTGATTTTCTCCCGTCGGATGCGGGCACGATCTACCTGGACGACCCGTTAGACACGACGGACGATGCCAACAGAGGATCGCTCGTGGTTATCGCCAGCTTCGGCCCGAAGACTGAGGGTCTGGTCGAAGAGCGATTTGACACTCACAAGGGGATCATTGGCGAGGTGTACTGCACGGGCCTCCCATACTCGTGCATCGACCCGCTCGCGGACCCCGATTTTCCGCAGCGGACCGGGGATGCGGATCGGTTTCTCGATCAAATCCGTGGTGTGTGCACCGCTCGAGGTCGAGGGTCGCACGATCGGCGTCATCGAACTCATCAACCACAGCGGGCGGGACAGGGGTACTCGGACGCTGATCTGGCGCTTCTCGGTATTTTCGCGCGCACGATCTCGCTGTCGATCGTCAACGCCATCGACGCCCAGCGTTCGAAGGAGATCGCCAAACGGGATGAACTCACCGAACTGTACAACGATCGCCATCTCCACAGCAGCCTCTTGCAGATTGTCGATCGGGCGGTGTCCGACGGAACCGAATGCGCCATTATTTTCCTGGATCTCGACCACCTTAAAGATGTCAACGACACTCACGGCCACCTCATCGGCAGCCGGTTGCTCCGTGAAGTGGGGGCGACCCTTCGGCAGATCATCCCCGGGAACGGGCTCGCAGCCCGTTATGGCGGCGACGAATTCGTCATCGCCCTCCCCGGGGCAGGCAGGCAGGAGTGCTTCTGGGTCGCCGAGACAATCCGGCAAAACATCGCGGAGACCGCGTTCGTCGTCACGCCGGACCCCTGTGAACCCCGACACCGGTCTGGCTCCGCGCACAGAGGTCGTGGTGACCTGCTCAATCGGAATCGCGACCCTTCAGTCGGATGTTCTGCCCGAGCTCACGGGCGGCGGAGATGCCGTCACCGCAAAAGACGAGCTCCTTCGTCTAGCTGACACCTGCATGTATGCGGCCAAGGAGCTCGGCCGAAATCGCACGGTTCCACACTGGGAACTCAACCAGCAGCTCGCCGCCCGTCCGAGATGAGCGGGCAGGGTCGGGAAGAACGGCCGCGGTGATACGGTTCTACCAGAAGAGTGATTTGGAGAGAATCAGTGCAACCATCACTGCGAGTCAGGGCCATCGAGAACGCGCTCGTCAAGGCCCTGGAGGCGACCCATGTCGAGGTCGTGGACAACAGCGCCGGCCACGCGAATCACCTCGGAGCCAAGGACGGCGGCGGACATTTCGCGGTCGTTGTGGTGTCTCGGACATTCCGCGGCCTGTCGAGGATCGCCGCCCAGAAACTGATCTACGAGACGTTGGCCGACCTGATGAGGGAGGATATTCACGCCCTGTCCATGCGCACCTTCACCCCGGAGCAGTGGACCGCCGATCACCATAGTTGAGGGTGGTCGCTGCGGCGCTCGCGATGTCTTCCACTCCATTTGTGGCGGGGCACATTGGCTCGGGACAACCTCGCGAAGAACAGGCCACAGTGGCGAGGTGGTGATGTGCGGGCTGACGACGCGGTGAGATGACCCGGTTACACCACCGACTCTGCCACCCTGCCGTTTCGCACCCGCGCGTACTCTGCGACCTCGGCGACCGCGTCGATCGCCCGCTCCACGTCGTCATCGGTCGTGAAAATTCCGGGGGAAAAGCGAATCGTTCCGTGATCCTCGAAGGTGCCGATGCCTTCGTGAACCTGCGGCGCGCAGTGTAGACCGGTGCGGGTGATCACGTTGTGTTCGACATCCAGAAACGTGCCCGTCTGGTCGGCCGGCAGGCCTTCGAGGTTGAAGACGAACACCGGTAAGTGGTCGTGCTCCATGTCCGCGCAATAGAGTTGAACTCCATCGATGTCGGCGAGGCCCTCGCGCAGGCGCCGTGCGTGCCGGATCTCATGCTCAAAGATGGCCTCCACGCCGCCGCGGCCGGCAATCCACCTCTGAGCGGCGAGCAAACCGGCGATGCCCATCAGGTTGACGGTCCCGAACTCCATCCGCCATGGGAAATCCTCCGGCTGGCTCTTGAGGGCGCTCATGACCCCGGTACCCCCGGCCCGGCAGGGTGTGATGTCCACGTGCTCACAGATATACATGCCACCGGTGCCGGTCGGGCCAAAGAGCGATTTGTGACCGGTGAAACAGACGACGTCGATGTTCATGTCGCCGACGTTGATCGGCACCAACCCCGCGGTCTGGGCGGCGTCGACGGCAAAAAGTACGCCGTGAGCGCGACAGATACGGCCGATCTCGGCAACCGGCTGAATGGTCCCGATGACGTTCGAACCGTGGTTGACGACCACGAGCTTTGTGTTCGGCCGGATCCGCCTCTCGATGTCTCCGGGATCCACGTAACCGCGATCGTCAAAGGGCAGGAAATCGACCTCGACGCCGTTTTCGGCCTGCCGGTACATCGGTCGCAGGACCGAGTTGTGCTCGAGACAGGTGGTAATCGCATGGTCGCCCGGTTTCAATACGCTCGAAATCAACAGATTGAGCGCATCCGTCACGTTGTACGAAAAGACCAGCCGGTTGCGGTCGGAGCCGCCAAAGAAATCAGTCAGGGCCTGCCTCGCTTCGGCGAGGGTCTCCTCGGCCTCGAGCGCGAGGTCGAACCCCGTGCGTCCGGGGTTGACGCCGCGGGTGGTGTAGAAGTCGCACATGAAACGGATGACCTCGGGGGGTTTGGGAAAAGAGGTGGCGGAGTTGTCGAGATATATGGAGTCAGTCATATCAAACCTCACTTCACCGGCAGGTCAATGTGATCGTCGACGAGCGCCCGCAAGATGCGGTCGCGGGACGATTGGATCTGGCCGCGCAAGCAGTCTGCGGCAACATCGAATTCACGGCGGTGCATCAGCTCGACCAGTTGCTCATGCTCCGCGCGCATTTCGAGGGCGAAGTCGCCGAGGTCGAGACCGAGGAAGAAGAACCGCTGCATGCTTTCAAGGAGATCCCGGAGCATCGACACCAGGCGTTGGTTTCGCGACAGCTCAGCGAGCCGGATATGGAAGGCGCGATTGCGGTCGAGGAAATCCGCATACGACTCCCAATCGTGGTAGGTGTACTCGGTGGCCGCGAGCTCCTCGAGTCGGCTCAAATCGTCCGTCGTCGCACATGCCGCCACCATTTCGAGCGCATGCGTCTCCAACAGCAGCCGCAGATCGAAGCAGTCGCCGATCTCCTTGAGCGAGATGTGGTTGACGAAGTAACCCTTGTAGGGCTCGTTGGTCAGCAGGCCGTCCTGTTGCAGGCGTCCGCAAGCCTCTCGTACCGGCACCCGGCTCGAGCCATAGAGCCCAGCGAGCTCCTGCTCGGTCAGTGAGGCCCCCGGGTTGTGGCGAAGGGTGATGATGTCGCGCTTCAGGGCGCGGTACACATCCTCCGCCACCGTTCGTCTTTGAGCCCCGGTAATCATCACACCCTCCTCCATCATCGGTGATTGTATACATGTTGTATACGAAAAACAACTCTCAATGGGCCCCGCTTTGTAGGATTCTTCGACCTTCGCGTGACGTGCGTATCAGGCGGCGCCCCGCCCCCGCTCACCGCCAGGCTCAGGCAGCGTGTGGAACCGGTTGTGGGGGGCTCGAGCCCGGACTCGCGGCACTTTCTGGTCAGAGATTCCGAAGCCGCCGAAAATCTGTTACCGTATCTCTTGACACGATGTCGCATCGACGCTATCTTAGTTTACAGCAATGATAATGAGACTGGATTAACACTATGAGCAGCAAACTTGCACAACGAGCACAGAAACTCTTCATCCAACACCTGAGGGAGAGCAACCTCAAGGTGACCCAGGAACGATTGGCGTTGTTGGATGAGATCTTCGCAACCGATGAGCATCTCGACGCCGATGATCTGCTCGCACGGATGAAGAGCAAACAGAGAAAGGTTTCGCGGGCCACCGTCTACCGCACTCTCGATCTGCTCGTCCAATGCGGTCTGGTGCGCAAGAGCCGTCTCGGACGTGAGCATTACTTTTACGAGAAGATGGAGCCGGGCGGCGGCCACCACCACATGGTGTGTACCGCCACCGGCAAGATCATCGAGTTCTGGGACGCCGATCTCGACGAGCAGCTGCGCCGTCTGTGCCAGGACCACAAGTTCCGTCCGACCTTCATCTCGATCCAGATCCAGGGGCTCAGCGAAGAGGGCCAAAAGGTCGAGCAGGAAACATCCTTCTTCTGATTATCCACTCACCAACAGCTCAACGCCCCACCGGAAACGGCGGGGCGTTTCTTGTTGGATTCACCCACCCTTCCAACCATTCCGATCCAAGATGCAAGATGCAAGATACAAGATACAAGACAAACGCCCCACCTACCCCAATTCATCCTGTGGGACTTGCATCTTGCATCTTGTATCTTGTATCGGGGTGGGTGGGTGGTCGGGCCCTCACTCCCTCGTAAAGCTCAGCCTCGCGAAGCGGCGCTTGCCGACCTGGACGAGCACCGGTTCGGTTCCGGTAGTGGCCACATCGGCTTTGACATCGCGGACGCCCACGCCATCGACCTTGACGCCACCCTGCTGGATGAGGCGTCGGGCATCGGAGTTCGACGCCGCCAGGCCACCCTCAACCAGCACCTTGGACAGCAGCATCGTGTCGCCGGAAGGATGGACGACGATCTCGGGGATCTCCTGCGGCAATCGTCCGGCCGAGAATACGCGCTCGAACTCTTGCCGAGCCGCAGCAGCGTCTGCCGCCGAGTGAAATTCGGTGACGATCGCGCCCGCTAGCTCCTTCTTCGCCTCCATGGGGTGTTTAGCTCCGGCTTTGACCCGCTTGCGCTCGGCCTCGATCTCGTCGGCTCCGAGATCGGTCAGCAGCAGCTGGTACTTCCACATGAGCTCGTCCGAAATCGACATCAGCTTGCCGAACATCTCCGTCGGCTCATCCTCCACAGCGATATAGTTGCCGAGCGATTTTGACATTTTCTCGACACCGTCGAGACCCTCGAGGAGGGGTAGAGTCATCACAACCTGGGGTTCCATACCGTGCTCGCGCATGAGATGGCGCCCGAAAAGGAGGTTGAAGAGCTGGTCTGTTCCACCGAGCTCCACATCGACCTCCAGAACGACTGAGTCGTACGCCTGGGCGAGCGGGTAGAGGAACTCGTGCAGGCCGATCGGCTGCCTGGCCTCGTACCGGGTGCGGAAGTCATCCCGCTCCAACATCTGAGCTACCGTGACCTTCGCCGCCAACCGGATCCAATCCGCAGAGCCGAGCTCCCCGAGCCACCGCGAGTTGAAATCGACGACCGTGTCCTCGGGATCAAGCAACTTGAAGATCTGGCGGCGGTAGGTTTCGGCGTTGGCCGCGATCTGCTCGGGGGTGAGCTGCGGCCGGGTGCTCTTCTTGCCGGTCGGATCACCGATGAGACCGGTGAAATCACCGATCAGAAACACCACCTTGTGGCCGAGTTGCTGGAAGTGGCGCATCTTGCGGATCACCACGGTGTGGCCGAGATGAAGATCCGGCGCCGACGGATCGAAGCCCACCTTGACCACGAGTGGTTTGCCGGTGGACCGCGACCGTCGCAGCTTTTCACCAAGCTGCTCCGCAGGGACAACGTCGACGCAGCCCTTGGTCAGATAATCGAGCTGATCATCGATCGAGTGCGGCACCTCATCCACCTCCGTTCACACAGCTTAGTACACCTCTGCGCAAGTACGCTCGTATTCGGCCGCCGCTGCATCACCCCTGCTGGAGCTTCGCTCCCTTGAAGTACCATAGGGTACGTCGGCGGTCGCGAAGCTCCGGCAGGGGCGCGCATCGACGCCCTCGATACGTGACCGTACTTACGCAGAGGTGCACTTAGTCTTGATCGAGCTCGACGATCGGCAGGGCTCCAGCGCCGGTGTTGTGCAGGCTCTTCCAATCGGCGAAGCCGGCCAGAATTGAGTTCACGCTCTCGGCCGACATCGCCAGAATAGACATTTCCAGATCGGACACCGGACGCCATTGGACGGCGCCGGATGCAACCGCCGCGCAGCGACGCGCACGGCCTGTCGCTCCACTCCATGCTGCCGCGCTGAGAGCGGCAACCTCGCGACGAACTCCATCGAGCTCCCCCTCGACGACCGGCGCCGTGAGGGCCGCCCAACCCTGCTCGAGCTGTGTCTCCAGCTCGTGAAGCGGCGATGACGCCAACGCCACCAAAAGCACGACGCGGTGTCCGGGGATAAACGGCTGCAGGACATCAACCGATGCTTCGAAGACCTCAGCCGCCCTCCTTTTGAGGACCTCCGCCACAACCAGGGTGACGACTTCGTCACCGGCGGCGCCGAGCTCCAGACCAACCACCATGGCCGATTCTCCACCGGCCGCCGCCTCGCGGGTCCTCGGCACCGGATCAACCAACCTTGTCGTCGCTACGACCTGCGGCAGATCCTCCGACGACCAAAATTTGTGGAGCGCGTCGGTTGCGGTTTCACCATCCTCCGCAACCACGCCGAGCGCAAGGTTTCCGGGTCTGAACAGGCTGGCCGGCGACAGTTGGGTCCCTTCCGCGACCCCGAGAAAACCAGCCATCAGACGCAACGCCCGGCGTCGCGCGCTGCCGCCTTTGGCCATCACCGGTTTTTGATCATCAGCCACCCGCCCCAGGGCTGCCTCCAGCACCTCCCCCAGCTGCGCGAAATCACTGGCAGGCAGCGCCAGCTCGAGCTGGGGGGGATCAGCATTCACCCAAATCCAGCCCGGTCGCTCCTGGTCATCGCGAAGCTCCCGCGCCAGCCGAGAGAGGACCGTCGCCGCCAGCTCATAGTCGAGATCCGGGACGACAACAGGCCGCATGCAGAGGGTCGCCAGCGAGGCCCCGGTCCGCTCGAGGACGGCGGCCGTCAGGCCGCTGTCAAGATGCACCATCTGCGGCGGTGCGGCAAACCGCGGTCGATAGGTTCTCGGTGGAAGCACGATCACAATGTTGCCGGGATGCTGGGGGAGCCACTGCTCTGCCGCGGCCTGGACCTTGCTGAGGGTCACGCCCTCGACTGCAAAGAGAAACTCGCGCACCGCATCGGTGCCGCCCTCGATCCACAGCTCCAGGAGAAACCGGGCCGCGTCCGGATGACGCTCGAGAAAAGCGCGCCGTTGCACCAACAACCTACGGGCGGCCGCGTCGACCCGCTCGGGCCGTAGGCTGGGAGCCTCGGCGATGCGGGCCAACCCCAGCCGCAATCGGCGCAGAGCAATGTCCGCCAGCTCGGAATCGGTGCGCGCCTCCAGCAATCCCATGTGGTGATCGGTCCTGGTGCGAACACCCTTCAACTCCTCACCCAGGAGTTCCGGCAGAAGACTCCAGAGGACCTCCACCGTGCTTCGAGAAGGATCCGCGGGTGGAGGCAGATGCACCTCGAGACGAATCTCGGCGTCACTCCCGGGTCTGCCGAGACGGCGCTCGAAACGTCCCTCAACCTCGGTTTTGGGGGCCGGACGCGAACGTGGGGCCGGGGACCGGTTCGCGAGCACCCGATTCAACACACCGCGAAGCTCGGCAACCCGGGCGCCACCTACGACGATCAACACCGATGGTGCGGGGTCGTCCGCCTCCCCGGCAAGCGCTGCCTCGAGGTCGGCGATCAGGGTCAGGTCGCCGCTGGTGAGCGCCCGCGACGAATCGTTTTCGTCGTCCATCGCCGGCCACACTACCGTCGTGACATCTGCCAGCGGCTCGGCGATCACCAGGAGCTCGGTTCCGTTGCCGAGCCGTTCTGAATACAACGCCTGTGCAGCCAGCGGACGGACAACCCCCATGCCCACCATCAGGAGGCAGAGAAAACACTGTAGACAGGTGTCTTGCACCTTCATGGCGGGCGTCATGGTAGCATGCCGGCCGATGCAAACCGAACCCGAAATCGGATCGCCATCCGTAGTTGCTATTTCCTGGACTGCTGCGATTGCGGCGTTCCCGCTGGCTCTGGTCGTAGCGATTCTCGGCCAGGGCTTGGGCGCGATGGTCGGCGGGTGCCAGTGGATCGGCGCCAGTCTGCCACTCGATCGCCAGGTGTGGGCACTGGTCAACCAGCCGGTCCTCAACTTCGCGTCGCTGCCCAGCGCCGGAGGATACTGGCTGGGCTCGCTGATAGTGCCGTTGATCGTAGCCGCCACGGTCATCCCCCTGCTTCCGCGCGCGAACTCGTTGATCGTCGAGATCTCGGTGGTTCAGCTGGCATGGGGCGCAGCAGTAGTCGCGGTGGCATGGCTGCCCCTGCTCGAGAAGGGCGACGGTCACCTTGCACACTGGCTCAGCCTTCACGGCCTGTCGACACATTTTGTGTGGCTGGCGCCGGTGCTTGCGGCAGGCCTCGGGCTCCTCCCCGCCCTCCGACTCCTCGAGCTGGCTCGAAGACGACAGAAGAACACCGGCCGCGCCTATCGGGTTGCCCTGGTTGTCATCCACCTCGGCGCGCCGGTCGTGGCGTGGGTCGGACTTGGGTCGTTCATCCGATCCTCGGTGCCGTTCGAAGCCGCCATTGCGATCGCCGTGCCTGTATGTGCCTCTGTTCTCCTGGCATGGTTACGCTACCCGGCGCCGTATGTGCGTCCGCTTGAGAGACCGTCGGCTTCGGGCGTTATTGCCCTTGTGATCTGTGCCGCCATGGCGGCGATTCTCGTATGGATCACGGGGCGCCCTTTGCCGGATGATAAATCTGCGGGCGTTCTTTGGGGCACGCCACAGACGTACAACAACATCCGGCCGTGGATCGACCCCGTTTCAATCTTGGACTAGAAATGAACGCGGTGCGAGAAACGTTATACTGATGCGCGCTACGGCGCCGGGGGGTCGCCCCGAAGAGAACACCAACCAAAGGAAGTGACGATCATGAACGCAAAGGTCGAGCGGGCGCTGAACGAGCAGATCCACGCCGAGTTCTTCTCCTTCTACCTCTACCTGTCGGTAGCGGCGTACTTCACATCACATCACCTCGATGGTTTTTCCCACTGGATGCGAATCCAGGCTCAAGAGGAGTTCGGACACGCGATGAAGCTCTTCGACTACCTCATCGGGCGCGGAGGCACGGTGCAGCTGATGGCGCTCGACGAACCACAGAGAGTGTGGGACTCTCCGTCGGCTGCGGTCGAGGCGGTCCTCAAACACGAGCAGTTCATCAGCCAGCGCATTAACGACATCGTCGATCTGGCCAACGGCGAAAACGACCACGCGACGACGGTCATGATGCACTGGTACGTGAATGAGCAGGTTGAGGAAGAGGCTACGGCGGACACCCTCTTCCATCAGGTCAAGATGGTGGAGGGAAGCCCCCATGGTCTACTGATGATTGATCGGGAGCTCGCCGGCCGCCCGGCTGCGACGGACGCGAGCGCGGAAGCTTGACTCGGGCAAGCCCGAGTCAAGCTAGGTATTAGGTGTTAGCTGTTAGGTATTAGGTCATCGCAGCTTGTTGCCGATTCTCTATCCCAATTCCAGAATTGACGCCTCGGTGCATCTTACTTGCCCGGCATTCGGATAAGCGACAAGATGTGGCTGCGATGGTCCGAAATAATACCTAATACTTAACAGCTAATACCTTCGACCGCGTGCGCGACAATCGCGCGCGCGACGTCGATCCCGGTCGCTTCCTCGAGACGCAGGAACCCCGGAGTCGGGTTGACCTCGAGAACGATCGGTCCGGTCGCGCCAATCAGGATATCCACGCCGCATTGGCCAAGACCGAGGGCCCCCGCGGCGGCCACCGCGAGGTCGGCCTCTTCGGATCTCGGCTTCAAGGCCCGAGCAGATCCTCCGCGCGCAGCATTGGATCGCCAATCACCGTCTGCGGCCTCGAGGCGTGCCGCAGCCACCACCTTCTTTCCCACCACCAGCAGACGATGACTGGTCTCTCCACCGGGCACATAGCGCTGGACCACGATCTCATCTCCCAACCTCCACAACGAATCGAGCACCGCTTCGAGGTGGTCACGAGTGGCGCAGTGGATAACCCCAACACCCATCCGTGAGCGCCGTTGTTTGACCACGACCGGTAAACCGAGGTGGTTGATCGCCATCGCCGACAATGCCTCGGGGTCCGCCCCGGCAACCATGGATGGAGTCGGCAACCCGGCAGCACCGAGGCAACACGCGGTGGCCCAGTGGTCGCGCCCGATTCGGATTGCGGCGGGGGGATTGGGGGTCGTCGCGCCACGATCGAGGATGGCCTCGAGAATCGCCAACAGACTCTCGGGTCGCCAGTTGCCCACTCGCGCCAGAACGACCTCCGGCGCCAGCTCGAGCGCGCCGCCGCCCACCGGACTCAGGCGGCTATTCTCCAGGAGAGCGGAAATGGTGGTGGCATCGATCACCGAAACCTCCACGCCCAACTCGGACCCGGCCTCCGAGAGTCGGATGTTTGTGCGCAGCCCGGGGCGGGCCGAAAGTACGAGGAGTCGCATCGGGACATGGTACCTCGATATATTCGTGTGCCCCGCCATAATTGGTGTGAAATATCGAGGGCGCCGAGGCACCTTCCTACCTGTGCTTCGCGACCGAAACATACCCTTCGTATGTTGAGGAAGCGAAGTGCAGATAGGATGGATGCATCGGCGACCGAATATCACTCCAATTGTGGCGGGGTACACTAAGGTGTGATCCAGGGAACGTTCGACCGTCTCCATTTCGGAGATCTTCTTCAGTGGCTCCAGATGGGTGGAGTCAGCGGTCGGTTGACGCTCAAGGACGCTCGTGGTGAACGTCGCCTGGATTTCTCTGAAGGCCGGATCTGCTTTGCATCCTCCACCCTACCGAAGGAGCGCCTCGCCACCTGGCTGGCTCATCGGCGCCTCGCCTCGACCGACGACCTCCGCAGGATCCTCGCCGCGTCGATGCTTCGCCGCGCATTCTTCACCGATCTGCTGATCGCCGAAGGGGGCATAACCGAGGAGGGCCTCCGCGTGAGCCTCACCGAGTTGGCCGAGACCATCACCAGCCGAATCCTCGTTTCCCAGCAAATGGAGTTCGTTTTCGAACCCGATCACGTGGTGCTCGATATCTTCGGTCTCAGCCTCGACGTTGAGCCCAGCCACCTATTGCTGGCGGCCGCCCGCCTCACCGACGAGGACGAGATCCGCGAGGACGACGAGGGTTCCAAGAACCTGGTGTTCACCGGAGAAGCCTTCGAGAGCCTGTTTTGGGAATTGGCTCGCGACGGGATCACCGGAGGTGACCGAGTGGACGGTGAGCGGATGAGCGAGCTGCACGACCTGGTCCGGGACATCGTCGGCACCCTGGCACAGTGGCTGACTTCAGGTCCGGGCTTGATCCCCTTGCCATCCGGCCAGATCGAGGGTTTGGCAAAAAACGTACTCGGTGGAGAAGCCGTCTGCCTCTTCGGCCTTCCTCACGCCGTGTGGAACCAAATGGTCCTCGCCTGTACCGTCCACAGCGGCGACGACTGGGGACCGCAGACCCTCGGCACGCTCGAGGAGATCGCCGCGACGCTCGATCTATGGGAAGAGATGACGGGCAGCGAGCACCTCCGCAGGCCGGACGCCGGACCGCTGGACGACTTCATCGGCCGGGGAGTCTCCACGTGGTCGCGGGCGGCCGCCGCGGCCGCTCCACACCTGGGTGTCGATCCGGCGACCGCGTCGCTTGGAGCTCATCTCACAGCGGTTCCCACCGACTTGATTCTGTGGGTGTTGACAACCCTGCCGGTTCCGCATCAGGGTCTGCGAAAAGCGCTGTTGGTGGAGCTCCCACGTCGTGTCGGATCGCGGTTGGCCCATCTGGCAGATTTTCCGGCTGTGTTCCGCGAGGTCTTGGATCCGCGAAACCCGACGCCACTCGGCGCCTGTCTCCACCTCGGACGCGAATGTCTTCGCTCCACCTCGACCTGGCCAGTGACGATCCCCGACGACGGTGAATCCATGCTTGAGATCGCCTCGGCATCGGTCCTCGCCCTTGCCGCCGAAGCCGCCCGCGAGGTTGTGGCGGCGGCGGACAGCGAGACCGTCACTGCAGGTTGATTGGAAAGAGGGAGCGAGGGGTAGGAACGGATGAGTTTTGAGTGTTGAGTTATGAGTTTTGAGTTACTCAGCGCGTGGCTCATAGCCTCCTCCTTCGGATGAGGCCTGAGCTCAATCCGCTGCCGGCGGCGGGTGCCCATCCACCCCCGCCTGGACGCCGGGTGAGGGAGGGATAACTCAAAACTGAGAACTCAAAACTCGGCGGTGCGGTGGGTGGGTGGAAATTCCGAATTCCGAATTCCGCCAGTCTGAGCTCATCCTTCGGTCTGTGGGATCGCCATGACGACCTCGGTGCCGTCGGTTGGGTTGCTGGTGATGGTGATCGAACCGCCGTGGTTCTCCATCACCCTCTTGGCGATCGCGAGACCGAGGCCGATGCCGTGGCGTTTTCCTGCGCGCGAGTCGTCGCCCTGGTAAAAAGCCTCACACACTCGGGGAAGATCCTCTTCAGAGATCCCATGACCGGTGTCGGCCACACGAAGATGCAGCCAGGGCTCCTCACCACGCACGACTCGACGAACCTCGAGCTTGACGTCTCCTCCCGGATGACTGAACTCGATGCCGTTCTTGATCACCGCCCGCAGGGCCGCTTCGGTGCTTTCCGGTTCGCAAGAGATGGACTCGAACCCACTGGGGATGAGAACGTGCACTGTGACCTGTCGTTCCTCGGCGAGATCCTGCAGTGGAGCGATGGCCTTACGGAAAAGGTCCTGAGCGGGCACCGCACTGGGTTTCAGATCGCGCGCGCCGGAGCTGAGAACCGAAGCCTGAAAAATGCTCTGATTGATTTCGAGGAGTTTTTTCGCTTCATCGTGAATGATGGTCACCAGACGCTCGGTCTTTTCTGCCGGCGCCTCCTTTTCGCGCTGGAGGATCTTCGCCGCCGTGAACAAGGATGTGACTGGTGTGCGGAGATCGAGAGAGAGACGGTTGATGAGCTCGTTCTTTACCCCGTCGAGGGCCTCGAGCTCGCGGTAGGCGCCGTCGAGGAGAGAATTTTTTTCTGCCAAATCATTGGTGAGACGGCGTGACTCGGCAAGGGTCCTGCGCAACTCCGCGGTGCGCTCTTCGACCTGTGTTTCGAGGCCCTTGCTAACCTCCTGCATCTGTTTCCAAGCGATAGCGTTGGCGTAGCCCATGGCCGCAGTGGAGGCGAGAACCGTCGCAAGCTGCAAATCATTCTCGTCGAGGATGGCGCGGTCGTTGTCGCCATATGCGGTAAGCAATCCGACGACCTTGTCCTGAGTCACCAGTGGAATCGCCACCGCCGAAGCGAATCCCGACTCTTCCACCACCGACAACAACAGGCTCTCCTCGTCGTCGTCGTTCCCCGAAGCCACGAGCTCCGGATTCTTGGCATCGAGGAGGACGGCCGCGGTGGACCGTCCCGTTTCGTCGACCGAGGTCAGGAGGGGGTCTTTCTTGAAACCGTGGACCACCGCCTCGCGCAACAATCCCGAACCGGGAACGATCAGCACCGCTGCCCCTTGCACCTGGAGCAGACGGATGGCATTGGTGATGAGGCGGCGCAGGACCTTTGCAGGATCGCGCTCGTTGCTCACCGCCGCTCCAAAGTCCGAGATTCTGCCCATCACCCGAACCTTGCGCTGGAGCTGACGGCTGAGATTGTCGAGGCGGGTATTGAGGTCGGTCATCGTGACATTGGCCCGGACGGCCTCCGCGACCAGCATCTCCTCGCTCATGACCTCGCTCGCGTCAATATCCTGCGTGGGTGAGATGACCTCTACATCATCCGCGGGCGGTGGTTCCGCCCCCTGCTCCATGAACGGTTGGATCGCGGTGCGCATCTGCTGCTGGAGGCGCTCGACAGCCTGGGGGTTGGTGCCGACTCCGAGCTTGTCGGCAACCGCCGCCAACGTTCGCTCCGCAATCGCTGAGAAGGCGTCGAGCACACCGTCACCGGTAATCGCCACCGTTTCAAAGGCGGGACGTTGCTCCTTGTTGAGGGCGGCGTCCATCTCTTCCACGGTCTGGATGTCTCCAAGATCCCTCTTGTTGTACAGCAGGACAACCGGCACAGTCTCGCGATCGAGACCGTTGGCGGCAATGTTCTGCCAGAGGTTTTCAAGCGACTCGACGTTCGCGTCTTTCTGGTGCACCTGCGAGTCGGCTACGAACACGACGCCGTCCACGCCCGCCAAGACCGCGCGCCGGGTGGCATCGTACTGCACCTGCCCGGGAACGGTGTAAAGCTGCAGGGTGAGCCGAAAGCCGCGAATTCTCCCCAAATTCAACGACAGGAGATCAAAGAACAGGGTTCGGTCCGAGGCCGTGTTGAGGGAGTACAGCTTGCTTCGCCGCTCAGGATCGATGATGCGGTGAATATGCTGGAGGCATGTGGTCTTTCCTCCAACTGCAGGTCCGTAGTACACGACCTTGATCTTGATTTGGCGGTATTGGTTGTCGAACTGAACCATGAGCCTCCTACGAAGCCCGCATCAGCCGTCGCACGACCGACGCTGCGGGCCCGGAAGACCCATTATGGACCGTACCGGTCTGCAGATCCAGCGGTTATCGGGTCATGCGGGCGTCCACCGCGATGTGAACAGCGACCGGGGGCAGAGAGGGTCTGCCGGTCGTCCGTCGCAACCCTTTCGCCACTGTGGCGCCAACAGTCGAGGCCTCGGCGAAAAAGAAGCTCGCGTCACCCGTTTCCTGATTGATCACAGTTGCGTAGGGAAAAATGAGGGAGTCCGCCGGACCCGACTCGAGGTAGAACACGAGAGTGCCACCGGTCACCGCCGCCGGGAGACGGTGCTGGGTGTGACCGAAGGGAGGCACTTCGAAGGTTTCGCTGGAGACAATGGCGCCACCTGAATCCTGCACGTCGAGGCGAACTGTTGTCCAGTCGGAGGTCCAGCTTCCGACGCCGACGTTGCAGCGAAATTGCTGGCCGTCAGCGAGAATCCCGGTCGCATATGCGAGGGTCGACCAATCGGCGCCGCGTTCCACTCCCACTCCGGGCACGGTCAGCCCGTACTCTCCCTCTCCCCCGCCATCTTCCGGAGTGTAGGTTCGAGAGGTCACGAGCAAGTGACAGTCCTCGATGGGATCACACGCCAGTGCCGGGTCGGCGTACGCCAACAACGCCGCACTGCCATCGAGGTCGAAGACCTCCGGTCCCAGAACATCCCACAGGTTGATCGTCTCCCACGGATACAGGGTGAAGCTGATGGTCGGCACGTCTGAGTTGACCACGTTGCTCGGCAGTGCCTGCACGACTACCGGGAGGTCGTACTCGTGGGGGTTGTGGAGAGAAAGATCGGTCATCCAGAAGGTGCCTCGATCGCCGCGATTGTGGGCCGCTGCGGGGATCATCCAATCCGCAGATAGCTGTGCCGCGGCGGTCGTCGGCAGGATGAGAGCTGCAATGGCCATGATCGAGGCTACGATCTTCGAAGAGAACATGGTCACCTCCGCCTAACCCATGCGCAAGGATCGTGCCACGGTTCTCGTCGATACCGGTCTCTAAAACATCACCACATCCACCTCGGCTGTCCTCTGGGGGTGACGCACGTGGGACTATACTTTGTGAGGAGGAGTGAACTCTGAGAATCTCCGGAGTCTTTTTCATCGGCATTCTGATTGCGGTCGCATTCTACCTCTACCTCGGCGCCAGCGACGCGACCTCCAGTCTCGACGCCGTCGCCACGGTCGCCTCGACCCTGCGCGAGACCGATGTTGACGGCAGCACCCTCGATCGTCGGACGGCGAGCGAGATCATCTCCGCCATGGAGGTTCTCCTGGCCGAACCGGAGACGATCTCCGATCACCTTGCCGACCTCAAGATATTCGCCGCGACCGCGGCGTCATGGGCCGAGGCGGCGCCCACGCCAAGTGCCGATCTCCACGTGGCAGTGGCCATCCGCCGCGCCGTCGGCGAGCTCCGCGGGTATGCGTTGTCACCATCGGATATCCGCCTCATGAGGACTCGCCGTCTGCTTGCGGCGGCGCGTTCGTCTCTCGACGGTGTCGGTAGCGGCGGTGTCTCTGGGAACGGGCCTGGGCTCGCTGTCGGAGCGGTGCGGGACCGGATTGACAACCTCCAACAATCCCATCAGGAACGCCTCCAGGAGATTGACGAGGAGCTCAGGAACTGATCCTGAGATCCTCCACGAGCGCGGGGGCGATGTTGGTGGATCGAACAGCCCCCGCACCCAGTTGCTGCAGATCCCCGGCCACCACGGCCAGCCACCGCTGGACCGCAGGCGTGCGTTCGACCGCAGCGAGACGCCACAGACGCACAGAGGTGTCGCCGTGGTTCAGGGACACGAGAGCAACCGGATGAAGGGGCCGGGAGTGCTCGATGACGACACCCTCGACGAGCATCGCCCTGCCGTCGGCCCGCAGCCACAGACCCTCCGTCTTGAGCACCGCCGCACCCCATTTCACGGCGTCCTTCGGCATACGCTCGACAACGAGATCGAAATCCAACTCATCTCTGAGCACGAGGTGCGGCATCAGTCGGCCACTCCCACAACACCGACAAAGGAGAATGCAACCCGCCGCCGCCGCGGTCGTAGATCGCACTCTACGACAACGATCTGCTGCCAGGTGCCGAGGACGCATCGCCCCGCAGACACCGGCACCGTCAACGACGGTCCGAGCAGCGCCGCTCTCAGGTGGGAAAATCCATTGCCGTCCCCCCACCGCTGATCGTGGTGATAGGAACGATCGGATGGGGCAATGCTCTCTAGCGCCTCGCCCAAATCCCGAACCGCGCCCGGTTCGAACTCAATGGTCGTGACAGCGGCTGTTGATCCGGGCACGAAGATCGTCACCTGACCCTCGGCAGCCGCAACCGATCGTAACCACGAGATCACCTTTTCGGTTACGTCGTAAACGTGTCCATGCCCCTCGCTCGCGAGCTCGATCTCATGATGCACCACCTGCATGGCGGCAGTATAGCTCGCATCGGTTCCCGGGCTCCACACTCCCCCACGACCAAGATTCAAGATGCAAGATTCAAGATGCAGGATCGATCTTGTATCTTGCATCTTGCATCCTGCATCCTGCCCCCCTGCCTCTGCTACCATACCCGCCGTGCATATGGGGGGCATGTTGACCGCCGCTGTTGAAGCGCTGTTTCCGGGTCTCTGTCCACATTGCGAGCAGCCATTGCCGGGAGGAAGCCGGGGTCTGTGCGACGCGTGTTGGGCCTCATTGGTGCCTCGCGTCGGGAGCGCCTGTCCTCGATGCGGAGTCCCCGCAGATGATCCTTCCGACGCCTGCTTGGGCTGTCTGCGGTCAGCCCCGCCGCAACTGGCGACGGTGGTGTGGGGTGAGCACGACGGCGTGCTCCGAACTGCGATCCTTTCGCTGAAGCACCATCGGCGCGATGATCTCGCCCAACCACTGGGTTTCCGCCTCGCGGCGGTGGTCGCGCCGGCGAGTTGGGCGCCATCGATCGACGCCATCTGCAGCGTGCCGTCCCACCCCCTTCGGCGTTTTCGCCGCCCCTGGGCGGCGGCGGACCTGTTGGCTTTCTCGGTGGGCCGCCGTCTCGACAAACCGGTGGTGAAGCTGCTGCGCCGTCACGGGCTTCACCGGCAGGCGGGCCGTTCCCGCGCCCGTCGCCTCGAGCTTCCACGTCGAAGCTTCTCCACTTCTCGCCGCACACGCGGCCTCACGGTCCTTCTGATAGACGACGTCACCACCACCGGGTCGACCATTAGACGGGCCAGCGAGGCGCTCGTGCGCGCCGGCGCCGAGGCCGTGTACTGCGCCGTCCTTGCACACGCCCCCGATTCGAGGAGAATCTCATGAGCTTTTTCGACTCCCTCGTCAAACACGGAATGCCGTGGGTTCCAAAAGCGATCGTCAGCCGCGTCGCGAGCCGTTACGTGGCCGGTGAGAGCATCGACGATGCCGTCCGCACCCTTCACGAGATGAACGGGGAGGGCGCGATGGGCACGGTCGACGTCCTCGGCGAGGAGGTTCGGGAGCGGTCCAAGACCGAGAGGGCTGTGTCCCAGTATCTGGACCTTCTCGACCGTATCGAGGCTGAGGGTCTGGACGCCAATATCTCGATCAAACCGACAATGCTCGGGCTCAAGATCGACGAGGATCTGTGCGCCGACAACGTGAGTACTGTCGTCGACCGCGCCGCCGAGCTCGGCAGTTTCGTCCGCATCGACATGGAGGATCACACCTGTACCGACGCCACCTTGCGTCTGTATCGGCGGATCCACGAAGCCCACTCGATCGTGGTGGGTGTCGTGCTGCAGTCATATCTCCACCGCACCACCGCCGATGTCGCCGACCTCCTTCCCCTGAAACCGAACATCAGGATGTGCAAGGGGATCTATCGCGAACCCCGGGCCATCGCGTGGAAGGATTTCGAGACCATCCGCGCCAACTTCATCTACAACATGGAGAAGCTCCTTGCTGAAGGTGCGTATGTCGGCATCGCGACCCATGATCCGCATCTGGTGTGGGCCGGCATGGCCGCGGTCGATCGATTGCAGATCGATCGTGATCGCTATGAGTTCCAGATGTTGCTCGGGGTCGATCCGGAGCTCCGCAGCATCATTCTCTCGGCCGGGCATCGGCTGCGGGTGTATGTGCCGTATGGGCGCGACTGGTACCCGTACTCGATGCGCCGGTTGCGTGAAAACCCCACGATAGCCCACCACGTAGTGCGTGCGATGCTGGCCCGCTGAACGGGGCTCTGTGGAAACTGGCATCAGCTATCGCTACGTGGCATTCGGTCGCCGACAACCTTCGCCGCCCCCCTGACACGCATTGAGACCAGTCAAGAAAAAGAGTATGCTGCAGCTGCGCGCTCCTGCGCGATGGAGGCGAGATATGCGTCTATTCGAAAGAAAATACGTGGTGTTCGCCGTTTCCATGCTGGCCGCTGCCAGCTTGGTGCACGCCGGCGCCCAGGCGCGGATTCAGGGAACGGTTATCGACAGCAAGGGCAACCCCATCCCAGATGCGGTGATCACCATCACGGGCGATCCGTCGCACGAGGTGTTCGCGTTCGAGAAGATCGTCGAGGTCGACAAGAAAGGAAAATTCAGGATCCTTATCCTCGATGCGACCCGATATTATCTCTTTCACGTCGAAGCCGAGGGCTATCAGCCCCATGAGCGGCCCTTCAAGGTCGGCGCGGGCTCCAGGGATAATGAGTTCGAGTTCCAGCTCAGGAGCATCGCCGAGGCCACGGCCGCGGGCGAGGTCGCGTTCCGCAAGCAACCCGGCTACAAGGAGCTCGACGAGGCCATGAAGCTTCTTGACGCTGGAGATACCGAGGGAGCACGGGCAAAACTCAAAGAGGCGATTGTGGCCATGCCCGACCTGCTGCCGGCACTCGCAGGTCTTGCCGAGCTCAACTATGACGCGGGAGACATGGAAGGGGCTTTGACGGCAGCGCGCAGGTGTATCGAGGAAGACGACGAATCCCTTCAATGCGTTGCCATCGCTGCTAACGCGAGTCAGGCGCTCGGCGACATGGAGACGCACGCGATCTACATGGCCCAGTACGAGGCGCTCAACCCCGAGGATCCCACCATCCTTTTCAATCAGGCGGCCGCGTTCCTCAACAAGATGGACGATGGTGGAGCCCTCCCCCTGCTCGAGAAATGCCTGGATGTGGACCCGGACTTTCCCCAATGCAACTTCGAGTACGGGATGCTGCTCCTTCGTTCGGGTGATATGGAGGGGGCAAAGGCTCACCTCGAAAAGTACCTCGAGGTCGTTCCCGACGGACCCGATGCCGCGACCGCGCAGGAAACCATCAAGTACCTGTAGTGAACACCCTTTGCATCGGCGTTGCCGGCGGAACAGGCTCAGGCAAGACGACGGTTGCCAATGAGATCCTCCGCAGGGTCGGACGCGAGCGCATTGTCACGGTCAACCAGGATCGGTACTACCACGACCTCGCCCATCTCGACGAAGCACAGCGTATCCACCACAATTTCGACCACCCGGATGCTATCGAGGAATCGCTCCTGGTCGAGACACTCGAGCTGCTCAAGGCCGGCAAACCTGCGGAGCTCCCGATTTACGATTTCTCCAGCCACGTTCGCACCGCACAAACCGAACGGGTCGAGGCGCGACCGGTCATCCTGCTCGAAGGCATTCTGATCCTCGCCATTCCGGAATTGCGCGACCTCCTCGACATCAAGATCTTCGTTGATACCGATTCCGACCTGCGCTTCATCCGCCGTCTGAACCGGGATATTGCGGAACGCGGGCGCTCGGTGGACAATGTCGTGGAGCAGTACCAGGCTACCGTGCGGCCGATGCACCTCGAGTTCGTGGAGCCGTCGAAGCGCTGGGCCGACGTCATCATCCCCGAAGGCGGATTCAACACCGTCGCCCTCGATCTGGTGATCAGCCGGATCCTGCAGATGCTTCAAACCGTGAGCTGAACCCGGTGAGACGTGCGGGCTAGCGTGACGCAGGCGGGCGGCGGCGACGGCGGGTGCGCAGCTCCTCTTCCTTGAAAATGAACTTGATGGAGTGCTTGAAAAGCAGGAGGTTCGGTGCGTCGACTCGGTTGAGCTTGAGACAATTCTTGTCGTACCATTCGATCCAACCCTTGAGCTCGGTCCCGTCGGTGAGGACCACCACCATCGCGGTGCGGTTCTGCATCTGCTTGAGGTAGTAAAAGCTCTCGGCGTTTGTCTGCTCGGCGGGCACCTGCTTGCGGCGGCCTGTGGATCGAGTTGGGAATTTCTCCATCATCTCGTTCATCGACGGTCGAATCAGCTTTCGATCGGACATGATGCACTCCTCACGCCCCATGCTGTGCGACGAAGGGTTTTCGGGAGCATGAAGTCAGCCGGGTCTGGGATCAATCTAGCAGATCTCGGCCGACGTGTCTCTTCCGGTTGATCAGCGCCGGCCGCGCGGCTGCTCGGGGTACTGGTCGACCTCGTGCGAAAGGCAACACATCAGGCGACCGCAGAGCCCCGAGATCTTGGTCGGGTTGAGGCTCAGGTTCTGACGTTTGGCCATGCGCACCGTCACCGAGTGGAATCGGTTCATGAAGGTCGTGCAGCACAGACACCGCCCGCAGGGGCCGAGGCCGCCGCACATCCGGGCACCGTCGCGCACACCCAGAGATCGCATTTCGATCCGCCGCTGGTAGCGCTTTCCGAGATCCCGCTGCAACGGCCGATAGTCGACCCTCTTCTCGGCCGAGAAGTATATGACCGCCTTGCGCCCGGACAGGGGCAAACGCACCTTGAAAGGATGGAGCTCGAGCCCGAGCTCACGAGTCCGCCGCCGGAGATACTGCTCGATCTCACGCTCGAGATGGCCGGTATCCTCATGTCTCTTTTCGTCCGCCGGCGTGGCTCGGCGGACGATCCGTGCCGACGTTTTCCGAGGTTTCTTGAACGCCGGCGGCGCGAATACCGTCACCCTGCCGAGGAACTTACCGTCTGGGGTGTCGACGACGATCGCTTCACCATGCTCGAGCTCGAGTATTCCGGCCCGGCAAGACATCGGTGGAAGATCGGGATCCACCAACACCGGCACCCAGTCCTCGGTCTTGGACGGCACCGCGCATTGAACCAACGCAGCTGTCACTTGGCATCCTCTCCACTGAGCGCTGCCGTGACCTGGCGGTCGCCGGCAAGGACCTTCTCTTCGCCTTCGGACCGCAGGGCCTCAAGGGATTCTCGAACCTCCGGCCGATCGCCGGCCACGATCTGGGCGGCAAAAATCGCGGCATTGTGCGCCCCTGCCCGACCCACGGCGAAGGTCGCCACCGGGATCCCGGCCGGCATTTGGACCGTCGACAGCAGGGCGTCGACTCCGTCGAGTACTCCTCCGGGCAACGGCACCCCAAGAACCGGCCGTGTGGTCTGGGCCGCCACTACGCCGGCAAGGTGGGCGGCCATGCCGGCGGCGCAAATGAATGCTCGGCACCCGGCGGCCTCGGCGGATTGTACGAGCGCGGCCGTTCGCACCGGGGTTCGGTGGGCGGATGATACGTGTACATCGAAGGTGATCCCGAGCCTCCGCAAGACGTCGACCGCCTCCTGGAGAAACCGCCAGTCGCTGGCCGAGCCCATCAGTATCACGACCTCAGGATCAGCCATCCGACGTTCCGAGCATTTCGAGGGTGTCGCGGCCGATGTCTCCTCGGTACCACATGTCGTCGAAATGGATCTTTTCCACCCCTTTGTAGGCCGTAGCGAGAGCCTCGTCGAGCGTCGCTCCGCGACCGCAGACCGACAGCACCCGCCCGCCGGAGGTCACCAGATGTCCATCGAGGAGATGGGTTCCACCGTGATATACGGTAACGCCCGCAAGCGCCATTGCGTCGTCGGTCCCCGTGATCTCGTCTCCCTTTTGAGGGATTCCAGGGTAGTTTTTTGCAGCCAACACGACACAGGCGGCTGCTTCCTTCCGCCATTTCATGTTCTGGACCTCGAGCACGCCGGCGGCGGCGTCGCGGGCAATGGCCGCGAAGTTGTCGTCCAGACGCAGGAAGATCGCCTGCGTTTCAGGGTCTCCGAAACGGCAGTTGAACTCCATGACCTTTGGTCCGTCGGTGGTCATCATCAGACCCGCGTAAAGCACCCCTCGGAACTCACGCCCCTCCTCGGCCATGCCGGCAATCGTCGGCCGCACCACGCTGTCGAGGATGATGCGGCTGGTTCCAGGGGGGATCACGAGCGCAGGCGAGTGGGCCCCCATTCCACCGGTGTTGGGGCCTGTGTCGCCCTCTCCGGCCCGCTTGTAGTCGTGGGAGGTGGCGATGGGTACCACCCTCGTGCCGTCGCTGATGACCATGTACGAGACCTCGTCACCCTCGAGGCACTCCTCCACCAGAACCCGATCCGCAGCGTCGCCGAACCGCCGCTGCTCATAGAACGTATCGAGCGCCTGTTCGAGGTCGTCCTCAGTGCGGACGATGAGCACGCCCTTGCCGGCCGCGAGGCCATCCGCCTTGAAGACAACCGGCAACCCGAAACCGCGCGCCGCCACCACCGCCTCGTCCCGTGATCGGACGACCTCGGCCCTTGCGGTCGGGATGCCGTGACGCTGACAGAACTCCTTGGCAAAAACCTTGCTCGCCTCGAGCTCGGCGGCCGCGCGATGGGGGCCGAAGAGGCGCAGTCCACGGCGGTCGAACTCATCTCCTATCCCCATCGCCAGGGGAAGCTCCGGGCCGACGATGGTGAGGTCGATGCGAAGATCCGCCGCAGCCTCGGCGACCGAGGGAAGGTCGTCTGCGGCCACCGGAAGGAGATCGGCAGCTTGGGCGATCCCCGGATTTCCCGGAGCGGCGAAGACCTCACTCACGCCCTGGGACCGCCGCAACGCGTGGACCAGGGCGTGCTCACGAGCGCCGGAACCGAGAACGAAGACCCGCATCAACTATCCCTTCGCCTGCAGAAGACTCAGCAGGCTCGTGTTCACGATGTCTCCGGCCGAGCAACCTCGGCTGAGATCGTTCGCCGGTTTGGCAAGCCCCTGCATGAGCGGACCGAGCGCACGCGCGCCACCGAGGCGCTCGACGGCCTTGTAGGTGATGTTGCCCGAGTTGAGGTCGGGAAAGACGAGCACATTCGCTCGTCCCGCGACCGGGGAGCCGGGCGCCTTGCTTTCACCGATCCCCTCCACCAGGGCGGCATCGAACTGAAGCTCTCCGTCGAAGACGAACCCCGGGTTTCGAGCTTCGAGCTCGGAGCAGGCGGCTCGGACCTTTTCAACCAGAGGATGGTCGGCGGAACATTTGGTGGAAAAGGAGAGCAGAGCGACCCGCGGCTCACCACCCACGATCGAGGCGAACGTGGCCGCCGCCGAGATCGCGACCTCCGCAAGCTGAACCGGGCTCGGGTCGGGAAGCACCGCGCAATCAGAAAAAACCATCACCCCGTCATCACCCCATCGGGAATCGGGATGCACCATGACAAAGGCTGAAGAGATCGTCCGCAGTCCTTTTCCCGGACCGATACTGTGCAGGGCGGCGCGCACGGTGTCGGCCGTCGTTCGTACGGCGCCTCCGATCGATGCGTCGGCGACGCCGGTTGCAACCAGCAGGGAAGCGAAGTAGAGCGGGTCTTCAACCACCGAGAAGGCCTCTTCCTCAGTCAACCCCTTGTGGGCGCGACGGTTATGCAGGAATGCAGCGAGGTCCCCACGGCGTGAATCGGTTGCCGGGTCGACGACCTCGACCCCGCGACCCTCGAGCTCGGAGTGGGCGCGGCTCCGAGCCTCACCAGGACAGAGCAGCGTCAGTTCGTACGCCGGGTTGCCGGAAAGCTCGCCGGCAGCCTCGATGACACGTGAATCATGACCCTCGGCGAGCACGACCTGACCGCCAACGGCGGCCGCACGAACCTTGAGCCGCTCGAGAAAATCCAACCCTCTTCCTCCGCGGAACATTGTACCGCAATGTCGGTGGCCGACTCGCCCGCATGTCTCACCACGTCGCGGCTTTTTGGAGCTGACGCCATGGCACTCGTAGCGCAGTTGCGCCTCGTAATCGGACAGGTTCTTATCAACGAAGTCCCTCGCAAGATGGCACGAAAGCTGTTAGCCGTTAGCGGTCAGCAAGACGAGAAGGCCCGGTGATGAGCAAATTGCCAATCGCCAACGGCTGACAGCTCCCGGCGGATCGGGAACCCTATGGTTCCAGCTCCGCCGAGTTGGGGGAACAGAGATGGCATCGCCTGTGTTGTCAACGACAACAAAGGACGGTTTGTCATGCGTATCGCAACCGACATCACACACCTCATGGGAGACACTCCACTTGTCCGGCTCGGCCGCATTGCGGCGGATCTACCGGGAGAGGTGGTGGCAAAGCTCGAGTTCTTCAACCCCGCTCATTCGGTCAAGGACCGCATCGGAGTCGCCATGGTGGAGGCTCTCGAATCTGAGGGAAAGCTCGAGCCGGGAGTTTCCACCATCGTTGAGGCGACCTCCGGCAACACCGGCATCTCTCTCGCCATGGTGGCTGCCGCCCGCGGCTACCGTTGCGTTCTTACGATGCCGGACTCGATGTCGACCGAACGACAGGACGTTCTGAAGTTGCTCGGAGCGAAAACCGTTCTGACCCCGGCTGCGGACGGTATGAAGGGCGCTGCCGCCCGCGCCGAGGAGCTGGTCGCGGAGATTCCCAACGCCGTGATGCCTTTTCAGTTTTCCAACCCGGCAAATCCCGACGTCCACGCCACGACCACCGCCCTCGAGCTGTGGCGAGACACCGACGGGCTCATGGATGTGTTTGTCGCCGGGGTCGGAACTGGGGGCACCCTCACCGGGGTCGGGCGGGTGTGGCGCAAGCGGCGGCCGGGGATTCACATCGTCGCCGTGGAACCGGAGGACTCGCCGATTCTGTCCGGCGGCGAGCCGGGCTCCCACAAGATTCAGGGCATCGGCGCCGGCTTTGTTCCCGACAACCTCGACGTCGCGCTGATAGACGAGGTGGTAACGGTCAGCAACAATGAGAGCTTCGAGACAGCCCGCCGTCTGGCTCAGGAGGAGGGGATCCTTGCCGGCATCTCGTCAGGCGCCGCCTGCGCCGCCGCTCTGAGGATCGCATCCCGCGAAGAGATGGCGGACAAGCTCATCGTATTCATCGCCCCCTCCACGGCGGAGCGGTACATCTCCACCGATCTGTTCGCAGATCTGTAAATGCCGTTTCAACGTCTTGACGTTCAAACGTTGGGCAGGCGCACCCGCAGCGATTGCGGGTCGATAACGACTTCGACAGGCAGCACCCCGACCACGTCGCCGTCCACCTGGTAGGGCACCCTCGCATCGGCGGCGGCCGGTTCGATGCGGACGCGGTCGACCACCTCCCGCGTCACGTCGTGCCGGCGAAGGTGTCGACCGCGCGGGATACCGAAAAGAAAGCATGCCGCCGCGCGCCGTCCACTGCTCTGTTGCGCGACCACCTCGAGATCGCCGCGAAACGGGTCGGCGCCGGGCGTCGCGCAGTACCGTCCGGCGTAACAACGGGACTTCCCGACGATCACCCAACCGGCGTCGATCACCCTGTCACCGATCGCGACCCGCATCCGCGGCAACGGGCCGCCGGACATCGTCTCGACAACAGCCTGGAGGGCGACGCCGATTCTCCCGCCGAAACGTTTAAAGGAGGGTCGCAGCCGTTCGAGGACGTGCGAATCTGGCCCGGCCGAGAGCATGAGCAGGATCACATCGTCGCGATCGCTGCGCCCCACCCGCATCAATCGATCCTCGCCCTCGAGAAGGGCGGTGGCGGCTCGGGCCGGCGACCTCGGAACCCCGAGCTCGTAGGCCAGAACGGACGTGGTTCCGCCGGGCAGGACTCCCATTGCAGTCGCTGTTCCGAGAAGTCCCCGCGCCACCTCGTTGTAGGTGCCGTCGCCTCCGAATACGAATACCAGAGGCCGGTTTTCAGCAGCCGCGCGGGCGGCGAGCTCGGTCGCATGAGCGGCACCGTGGGTGGCCCAGATCTCAATCTCAGCGCCGGCCGCGGCGATCGCCGCCTCAATGGAGTCCTGGGCACGGAGCAGACGACCCCCGCCCGCCGTGGGGTTGAGGATGACCGGAATGCGACTCAACCTGGCTCCCCCTCCTCGAAGAGCCCCCCTTCGGTCGTGTGGGGTTCGAGGCCGAGATGACGGTATGCGCCGGCAGTCACCGCTCGGCCGCGGGGGGTCCGCTGCAGCAATCCGATCTGCAACAGGTAGGGTTCGTGGATGTCCTCGAGGGTGCCGCGATCCTCTCCGATCGACGCGGCAAGGGCCCTCAGTCCGACAGGTCCGCCATCATAGATGTCGATGATGGTCCTCAGTAGCTGCCGGTCGAGGTGGTCGAGTCCGAAGGCATCCACCTCCATTTGTTCGAGACCCCATTTCGTCGCCTCGAGGGTCACCTTCGCCGACCCCAGGTGGTGGGCAAAATCCCGGACCCTCCGCAAAAGTCTGTTGGAGATCCGCGGGGTCCCGCGCGAGCGTCTTGAAATCTCTTCCGCCGCATCGGACACAAGATCGATGTCGAGGATTCCCGCCGAACGAGCCACAATCACGGCGAGATCGGCGGCCGGGTAGAACTCGAGGCGGTGGACGATTCCGAAACGGTCCCGCAATGGGGCCGTCAGCAAACCGGTGCGGGTGGTCGCGCCGACCAGTGTAAAGCGCGGAAGACTCAGCCGCACACTGCGTGCGGCCGGTCCCTGGCCGATCACCAGGTCGAGCTCGAAATCCTCCATCGCCGGGTAAAGGATCTCCTCCACTGCCGGAGGAAGACGGTGGATCTCATCGATGAAGAGCACGTCCCCGGCCTGCAGATTCGTGAGCATGGCGGCCAGGTCACCGGCGCGCTCCAGAACCGGCCCCGAGGTGAAATGGATCTGGGCCTCCATCTCGATCGCCACGATGTGTGCGAGCGTCGTCTTGCCGAGACCCGGGGCACCGAAGAACAGCGCGTGGTCGAGCGCCTCGCCACGGTCGCGCGCAGCGCTGATGAAGACCCCGAGATTGTTGGTGAGCCGCTCCTGGCCGACGAACTCAGTGAGCCGCCGCGGCCTCAGAGTCTCCTCATAAGGACGCTCTTCGGGCCTGATTTCAGTGGTCAGCACTTCATCGGTCACGGTTTGACTCTACCAGGGCGAAGGATACAAGATGCAGGATGCAGGATGCAAGATACAAGATGCAAGATACAAGATACAAGATGCAGGTCCCACCCAGCCATCTCTGCATCTTGCATCTTGCATCTTGTATCTGCGTGTGCCTTCAGCGCGTCAGCTTCTGCAGCGCCATCCGCAGCAGGTTGCCGAGATCGCCTTCGCCGGCCTCAGGCCACACTGCATCAACAGTTCGTTGAGCATCGCGCGGCGAGTAGCCGAGGTTGACCAGCGCCGATACCACATCGCCGCGAAGATCACCACGACCCGAAGAGGTGGCGGCCATCTTGTCCTTGAGCTCGAGGAGGATCCGTTCAGCCGTCTTGCGGCCGACGCCGGGACTTCGTTGCAGGCGCGCGAGATCCCCCGCCTCTACGGTTTCCGCCAGCTCGTCTGCGGTCAAAGCCGAAAGCACTGCGAGGGCGATGCGCGGGCCGACCCCCGCGACTCCGATCAGTTTCAGAAATGCTTGGAGCTCTAGGCGATCCGGAAACCCGAAGAGAACGATCGCGTCGGAACGGACCTGCGTGTGGATCCACAACGTCGCGCTCTCACGGCCGGCCAACTCCTGGAACGCCCGCAGCGTGGTCGAGACCAGATAGCCGACGCCACCGGCGTCAATCAGAACCGTGCCCGGGTCCACCTGGTGAAGTCGGCCCTCGAGCCGTCCGATCATGAGCTGGTGGGTGCGAAACGCTCGAGGAGCTGGGTATCGACGGTGACCACGGTGTCGCGTCGTCGTTCGTTGAGGATCGAGCGCATGAGCTGGCCCGCCCTATCCGTCGTAAGACGTGCGCGGATGTTTTCGAGCAAATCATCGAGCTCGGCAGGATCGACCAGATCGAGCTTTTGCACCCTGACCACCACGATCCCTCGACCTCCCGCGTTGATTGGATCGAGAACTTCGCCTTCCGTGGCCAAAAAGACCTCGCGGTCAAGGGCCGGGATCACTCCGAGGGTTCCCACCAATGCTCCGCGGCGATGATCACGCGCCTCGGTGAGGGTCGATCCGATCTCCGCGGCAAGGGCCGCACCGTCTTCGCCCAGACGCCAGCGTTCGGCGAGCTGCCGCCCCTCCTCGACGGTCAGCGCCAATGCGCGCTCGCGACGCAGGGTCTGCTCCACCTCGGTGCGGACATCTTCAAACGGAGGAATGCCCGCGGGACGGATCTCCTCGAGTTGCCACACGATCCAACCGCGGGAGGCAGCGACCGGTCCATGGATGTCCCCGACGGTCGCGGCATAGGCCTCGTCGGCCAACTCGGCGCCCTCGGAGGCGCCGGGAATGGCTGCCCCGGCGTCAAAGGGGAGACTCTGGTTGAGGGCCACGGCTTCATCCTCGTCGGCAATCGCCTGCCATTGGGCCTGGGTCTCGGGTCGCTCAGTCTCCAACCGTCTCGCAAGTGCGATCGCCCGGGCTTCGGCCTCGGCCGCCGCACGGCCCTCGACGACCCTGAAGCGGATCTGTTCTTCGACCTCCTCGAAGGGTTGCTGATGCTCCGGACGAAACGCTTCGACACGGATTATGTGGTAGCCGAATTGGCTCTTGACCGGTCCGATGATCTCGCCCGGCTTGGCCGAGAAGACCGCATCCTCGAACTCCTCGACCATACGGCCGCGACCGAACCACCCGAGATCGCCCCCGTCGTCCTTGGATCCGGGATCCTCCGAGTGGATTGCGGCGAGCTCTGCAAAGTCGGCACCCTGTTTGGCGATAGTCGCGACGCCGCCTGCTCGGACTTCGGCCTCGGCTCTCTCTTCTTCCGTGGCATCGGGAGCGACGCGAATCAGGATATGACGGGCGTTTGCCTGCTCGTCTTGGAGAAACTCGTCCCTGTGATCCTCGTAGTAGGCGATCAACTCCTCCTCGTCAACCGCAAGGAGGCGACGGAGCTTTGCAGTCTCCACCAACAAATAACGGATGAGACGCTGTTCATCTCGGTGGTACTCGTCGGCCGTGCGCTCAAAGGCGCTCCGCGCATCCTCCTCGGACATCACGACCTCGACGAGATGGGGCTCATACCGTAGCTGGATGACGTCGAGATCGGAGACCTCCTGCTGGCGGCGATACTCATCCTCCGCCTCCGCATCGCTGATCCAGACGTTGCGCTCGGCCAGGGCGTTGAGCTTGCCGATCAGCAGGTCCTCGGTGAGACTCTGTTCAAACTCTTCTGGGGCCATGCGGAAGTACGATCGGATGATCCTCTTATACGTTTCGGCGCCGACGAACTCACCATCCTCCCGTCGAAAGGACGGGATTTCGAGGATGGCGCCCTGCAACTCCTCACGTGTCACCGTGATACCGGCATCTTGAGCCTCTGCGAGTTGAAGTTCTCGGTCGATCAAATAGCTCGCAGTCTGCCCGGCGAGGTCCACCTGTGACCGAAGCTCACTCCAGCGGTCGCCATAGATGTCGGAAAACCGCTGGTCGAGACGCCGCATTTCGTTGAGAAACTCGGTTTCTGAGACGGTGCGATCTCCCACCCGAACTGCCGCACCGCCACCGCCGGATCCGCCGGCACGGCCCGCACCCCAGTCGACAAAAACCAGGAGCACGAACACCGCCACCACACCCCAAAGAATAAACTTGAGGTGACGCAGGTTGTCTCGCAGCCACTTGAGAGCCATCGGAAATCCTCCACCACTCCCGGGAATCGGGACAAGGAAGTGTACCGGAGTGCAAAGGCCCGCGCAAGGAGCCCATACGGACCGGCAAGCTCATGAGACCTGCGGGGAGTACGGATTCCGGTGGATTGCCGGCGCGAATTTTTCTCATCTTGCAACCAGGGGTTCACCATGTATTTCGGAGGATCGAAAACGAGGGCCCGGCGGCCGCGATTTGAGCTTCGAAACGTGTGCTTGCCGCTTGAATTCGCGCATGTTACGGTGTTTTTTGGGAGGTGCGGCAACGGTGGCACGAGGCTTGGAACTCGACTGGGTCATAATTCGGATACAACCGCTCAGAAAAGTACTGCTTGTGATCGTTGTCGGTCTGGTCGCCGCAACCCTGGTCTTTCTTGCTTACAAGAGCCTCAATCTCTCTCCGGAAGCACGGGCGCGACGTGCTATCGATCGCGCCACCGCCGCCCAGGATCATGCAAATACTCTGTCTCTCCCGCCGCTTTGGCGGGGTGAGCTCGAGGGAGCCGGTAACCAGCTCGGCACGGCTCGCGCGGAGTACGCTGAGCAGAATTGGGTGGATGCCGAGTCGACAGCGGACAGCGCCCGGAGGAGGCTCGAGGCGTTGGCCGGCGCCGGAGACCAGGAGTTGGTCGGCGTTGGCCAGTTCTTCAGCCTCGAGGGTCGGGTGGAGCTGCAACGGGCTGGCCAGACTCAGTGGGAGAATGCACACGAGCAGCTGCCGGTATGCGACGGCGACTTTGTTCGCACCGGCCGCGACGGCAATGCAGAGATTCTCTTCGCCGACGGCAGCCTCTACCGCATCTCACCGAACTCGCTGCTCGAGATCCACCACCAGGTCTCGGAGGAAGCTCCGGCCGCCGTCAAGATGGTCGCCGGGCGAATCAACGTTTTCACCTCGGGGACGTCGTCAACGGTGACCACCGACACCGTAGAGACCGAAATCAGACGGGACAGCCGGGTGGCGGTGAACGTGGCGGCCGACGACCAGGAAACGACGGTGTCGACCTTCCAGGGATCGGCGCGGGTCCGCAACCAACGCGGCGACGAGGTTGTGATTAACGAACGCGAAGCGATCGTAGCTTCAGCCGGCGGCTCGATTTCCGAAAAGCTCAAGATCCCGGATCCCCCATTCCCGATGGCGCCCCAGAACAACGCCGGCTTTGACGTCGGCCGACAGGAGATCATCGAGCTCGTTTGGCGCGGTCGGCCGATCGGCGGTGCCGTTCATCTTCAGGTCGGGCGCTCCAAGAGCTTCGAGGACGCGCAGCTCGATGTCGACGCCGAAGGCCTGGGCAAAGACAGGGCGCGCCTGCGTCTGGTATCGCCCGGGACCTATTTCTGGAGGGTGGCCGCCGTGGCCGACAGCATGATACCGTCCGAGTGGAGCGCCGTGCGACGCTTCCGGGTCTTCTCCTCCTCGGCCGATCATCTGCTGACGGACACGACACCGCCCAAGCTGGTGGTCGATTCTCCACAACAACTCGGCCACATGTTCATCTTCGAGGGCGCTACCGAGCCGAGCGCCACCCTCACCATCAACGGTGAAACAGTCGAGCTCGATGCCGACGGGGGATTCCGCAAGACCGTGGAGATATTCAATGACGGTTGGAACGACATTGTCGTCATAGCCGTAGACCCCTCAGGCAATCGTACGGAACATCGCAAACGTGTGTTCGTGGAGGTCTATTAATGCACCTGTCCAGCCTGCTCGGGCTGTTTTCCTCCGATCTTGCCATCGATCTCGGCACCGCCAACACCCTGGTCTACGTGCGGGGACGCGGCATTGCGGTGGTCGAGCCCTCGATCGTCGCGGTCAACAAGATTACCAATCGCGTCGAGGCCGTGGGCGTCAAGGCGAAAGAAATGCTTGGAAAAACCCCGAGCAATATCGAGGCGATCAGACCGATGAAGGACGGCGTCATCGCGGATTTCGAGGTGACCGAGAAGATGCTCGAGCACTTCATCAGAAAGGCTCACGGCCGCTCGTTCCTGGTTCGTCCGCGGATTATTATTTCGGTGCCGTCGGAGATCACACAGGTTGAAAAGAGGGCGGTGAAGGACACCGCCCTGAGAGCCGGCGCAAGCGAGGTCTACCTCATCGAGCAAGCGACCGCGGCGGCGATCGGCGCCGGGCTGCCGATCACCGAACCATCCGGAAACATGATTGTCGACGTCGGCGGCGGCACAACGGACGTCGCGGTGATCTCCCTTGCCGGGGTGGTCTATTCGCGATCGGTTCGGGTTGCCGGAAACGAAATGGATGAGGCGATCATTCACTATATAAAAAAGAAGTACAACCTCCTCCTCGGCGAACGCACCGCCGAGAATATCAAGATCGAGATTGGATCCGCCTACCCACTCGACGAACCGATGAGCATGGAGGTCAAGGGCGGTGACCTGGTGGAGGGCGTTCCGAAAAACCTGAACATCACCGATGAAGAAATCCGCGAGGCGTTGACGGAAATCATCTCGACCATCGTCGATACGGTGAGAAACGCCCTCGAACAGACCCCGCCCGAGCTCTCGGCAGACATCATCGACAAGGGCATCATTCTCGCCGGCGGCGGTTCTCTTCTCAAGAACCTCGACAAGCGCCTACGCGAGGAGACCGGGCTCCCGGTGGCGCATTGCGAGGAACCCGGATCAGCGGTGGTGCGCGGCACCGGGATGATGTTGACCAACATCGATCTTCTGCGCAAAATTGCCATCGCTTGAGCGCCATACTCGCCAGATTTCGTGGCTACCGGCCACCGAGTTATGATGGCGTGATGACCGATCCATCGCCCCCATTTTACGAGGAATCATTTCCGGGGTAAGAGCATGGCGGTAATGCGGGCTTCGTTCTTTCGCACCGCCCTTGTTTGGGGCCTCCTGGAGATCCTCGCAGCCTGGCAGGTGCGTTCTCCGGACGGCGCCCCGATCCTCTTCACATGGTTGCGAGCCGTCATTCATCCCGTCGTTGCGACCGCAGACTGGGTTGGGGATCTGGCCGTGGATTTGGGCGTCGGCATTCACGATTTGCAACGGGTGATCACCGACAATCGGCTCCTGCGGTTGCAACTGGAGGAGATTCGCGCTCGCAAGCTTCTTCTCGAAGAGGACCTGCAGGCCCTGCGTGAAGCTAGCCGCCTGGCTGGGCCGACCTCCGAGTTTGAGGCCGGGGCGCTCGTTGCCCGCTGCACGTTCCGAGATCTTGCCGCAGGCACCATGGAGGTTCGGACCGCGAACAGGATCATGATCCCCCGTGACACGCCGGTGGTGACCTCGGGCGGATTGGTTGGGCGGGTGGTACGTTCGGAGGGGCGCCGCCATTGGCTTCAGATGCTCACCCATGTCGCGGCGGCGGCCGCCGTCCAAACCACCGATGGAGGCCTGAACGGGCTTGCCCTGGGAACGGGAACCGACGCGTTGGTCGTGGCCTATGTGCCACGACAGGGGCATCTCGAGCGCGGGGTGGTGCTCGTTACGAGCGGTGGTGACGGCATCTTCCCGCCCGGCATCCCGGCCGTCCAGGTCGTCCACGTGCGGGAATCCGAAGATCCGTTCCTCGAGGTGAGCGCTGTACCAACCGCGAATCTGCACACCGTGCGTGTCGTCCTCATTCTCCCGGATTGGTCGCCCGGAATTACTGGTGGAGCACGATGACACCGAGGGACTCGTGAGATATGCGGGTTAAGATCATTGCCTTTGCTCTGCTGGCACTCTTCGTCCAGCGGTTGCTGGGCATGCCCGGCCTCCCGTCATGGTCGGCGGAGATTCTTCTTCCGATGGTGCTGATCGTCGCCATGTCGCTGAAACGTCATGAGCGGCACTGGCCGTACGAGGCGCTGCTCTTGGGTCTCGGTTGGGATGCGGTGCTGGAACCTGTGGTGGGTCCGGGTGGTATCGCCTGGAGCGCCGCGGCCCTGTGTCTCTTCGCTGCCGCCCGATTGGTTGCCGACCGGTCGCCGAAAGCCTGGGCAGGATTTGGTGCGCTCGGCGCCGTCGTCGTTCTCGTCGCGCAACGTCTGGCCATGCTTCCTCTGGGTCTTGGAACCTCGTGGAATCTTCCCTCGATGCTTCGTACTGTTCTGTTCACGGCCCTGTGGTGCAGTGCAATCGGAACCGTCTCCACTATCGATCTCCCGAAACACTGGCGCGCTTATCGTGCCCGAAAGCTCCGGTGAGGGCGATGGAGCTCCGCCAGGACCTGAGACCGTTTCGCCGTCGCACCGTAGCGCTCTTTGTCCTCGTCTTCATAGCCCTCGGGCTTCTCCATCTGCGCCTCGCCGACCTCCAGGTCGTTCACGGCGCCGATTGGAAGAACTTGGCCGAGAACAACCGACTGCGGCGGCTGCCGTTGCCCGGTCCTCGCGGTTGGATCTACGATCGCCGCGGTCAGATACTGGCGGAGAATATCCCGACCTGGGAGGTGCTCCTGTTCCCAAACGAAGTTGAAGAGGTCGGTGCAACTGGAGTCTTCCTGGCGCAAATTGGCGTCAGTGATATCGGCACATTTCATCAACGCCTCGCCGACCGCCGCATCGGTCGCATGGCGCCACTGGTGGTTGGTGAAGACCTGAGCTGGAGCCAGGTCGCGGCAGTGCGCTCTCACCAGAGCGACTACCCTGAGCTGGCGGTAGTCAACCGTTTTCGCCGGCACTACCCGTATGGCGAGCTGACGGCACATGTGGTGGGCCATCTCCGTCCGATCTCGAAATCAGAGGTCGACGCCGATCCGCGCCTCGAGCCCGATGCCATGGTCGGTGCGACCGGGATCGAGGCGGCGGAGAATGACTTCATCGCGGGCAGCTCGGGCGAGCGGTGGGTCATGGCGTCGGCGGTCGGCCGGCAGCTCGGTGTGGTCAGCGAATTCGACCCGACGCCCGGTCATGATCTCGGGTTAACTCTCGACATCGAGCTCCAGCGTGTGGCGGCCGAGGCCTTTGGAGATCGAGCCGGCGCGGTGGTCGCTCTCGATCCACTCAACGGGGCCGTGCGGGTGCTCTATTCGGCGCCAAGCTTTCATCCCGGGGTTTTCGGCGGCAGGCTCAGTCGCTCCGACTGGTTGGTGCTGCAAGAGAATCCTGCTCATCCGCTACAAAACCGCTGTCTGCAGGGCATGTACCCCCCCGGCTCCACGATCAAACCGTTTTTTGCGCTGGCGGGCCTCGAAGAGGGACTGATCGATCCCGGAAGGACCGTGTACTGCGACGGTTCGGTGGTTTTGTACGGACACCGCTTTCGCTGTTGGCGCCGCGGTGGCCACGGGTTCGTCGACCTCGAGCGTGCCCTCGCCGAATCCTGCGATGTCTATTTCTACCTCCTCGGGCAACGTCTCGGCATCGAGGGTATGGCGTCGTGGATGCGTCGATTCGGGTTCGGAGAGCGCACGGGTCTCGATCTCGCGTTCGAGGCCAAGGGCCTGATCGGCACGCCCCAATGGAGTCGGCAGGTGCGAGGGACTCCATGGTATCCCGGAGAAGCGGTGTCCGTTTCCATCGGCCAGGGACCCTTGTTGACAACCGTTGTTCAGTTGGCGCGCGCCTACGCCATGCTGGCGAACGGAGGACGGCCGGTGAGACCATACCTCGTCTCGCCGCCGCGCGCGCCGCTCCCCGATCCGGTCGTCGATCCCGCACACCTTGCCCTGGTGGACGCCGCCCTCGAGGAGGTGGTTCACGGCCCCCGCGGTACCGCCCGCAGGTTGGGCGCGATTCCAATGGCTGGAAAGACCGGCACCGCCCAGGTTGTACGGCTTCAGGAGGGGGTTGATTCCAAAGACCTTGCCCCGAAATTGCGCCATCATGCATGGTTCGCGGCCTGGGCGCCGCTCGATCGGCCCGAGTTGGTGGTAGTGGTCATCGTCGAGCATGGCGGCGACGGCGGGTCCATCGCGGGCCCGATCGCCGGCAAGGTCATCGAGGCGTTCCTCGGCCGGCGGACACAGAGCATCGCGGTCTCCACCCCCCCACCATCCGATCAACCCGCATCCGCCGTGTCGGGATAGAATCGGCTATGGAGCATCGCGTCGATCCCTGGTTGATCCTTGCCGTCGTCGGCATTATGGGAGCTTCGTTGACGACCCTTCACACGATGTCGCGCGTGGTCGGTATCAATCTGCTCCTACGCCAGTTGTTGTGGGGGGTGGCCGGTCTCCTCGCGCTGTGGTTTCTGTCGCGAGTGCGACTCGATGTCTACGAACGCTTCGCGCCCGCCCTGTACGGGGCCGGTCTGATCGCGTTGCTCGTGGTCCTGGTCTTCGGTGTCGCACGCGGCGGCAACAGGGCTTGGATTGCCATCGGTCCTCTGACCATCCAGCCGAGCGAGTTCGCCCGCCTTGGGGTGATTCTGATAGTCGCCGCTTGGCTGGCCGACAGGAGGGGTGACCGTCTGAAGACAAGGGACGTGGTCATCGCCGTGCTTCTGGTCGGCGTTCCGGTCGGCCTTATCATCCTCGAGCCGGACCTCGGTGTAGCCCTCACCTACCTTCCGATTCTCGGTGGGGCGCTGTGGCTCGGCGGCCTGCCGCGCACCGCGTGGATCGTTCTGATAGTGCTTGCCATGATCAGTGCGAACGTCACGTGGCGGTACGTTCTCAAGCCGTATCAGAAAGAGAGGGTTCTGACGCTGCTCGAGCCGGAACGGGACCCATTCGGAGCTGGCTACCAGGTTCGGCAGTCCAAGATCGCGGTTGGATCGGGAGGTCTTCGGGGGCAGGGCCTGGGCCGCGGTAGCCAGTCGCAGCTTCGCTTTCTGCCCGCGCAGCACACCGATTTCGCCTTTTCGGTGTGGGCCGAGGCCACCGGGTTCGTCGGTACGACCATCCTCCTCTTGGCCTATGCCCTTCTTTTTTCCCGCATCGCAAATATCGCCCTCACAACCGACAGCCGTCACGGACTGATCCTCGCAGCGCTGGTCGGTGCGTGGCTCGTCTTCCAGGTCATCGTCAGTCTCGGCATGGTCCTCGGCTGGCTACCGACGACGGGTGTCACCCTGCCTCTGTTTTCCTACGGTGGATCGTCGCTGATATCAACCTGCGCCGCCCTCGGCATCGTCCAATCGGTGTGGCGGTTCCGTTTTGTGAATCAGTAATGAGCACCGATCTCTTCCTTTCCGTCAATCCATTTGAAACACGGGTCGCCGTGCTGGAGAACACGCGCCTCGTCTCATATCGGGCGGAGCGTCATCGCGCCTCGTCGGTTGTGGGCAATATTTACAAGGGCCGGGTCAACCGGGTCCTGCCGGGCATGCAGGCAGCCTTCGTCGATATCGGGCTGCCCCGCAATGCATTCCTCTACGTCCGCGAGGCGGGCGGAATCCTCGATGATTTCACCGACATTTTTCTCGCCGATGACGACGGCGCTGAGCAACCCGATCCCATGAACTCGGACATCTCCGATCTTCTCCAGGAGGGGCAGGAGATTCTGATTCAGGTCGTCAAGGACCCTGTCGGCACCAAGGGCGCCCGTCTGACAACCCATATCAGCCTCCCCAGCCGTTTCCTCGTATATCTCCCAAATGTAGACCAGGTCGGCGTTTCGCGTCGAATCACCGATTCTGATGAACGCACCCGCCTCAAGAAGGCCGTCGAGACCTTTGACGCACCGGGTGGCTGGATCGTGCGGACTGCCGGCGAAAACCAGGGCGCCACCGAGTTCGAGGCCGACCGCGATTACCTTTTCCTGCTATGGGAACGGGTGCGGGGCCGTGCCGATCAGGCGCGGGCGCCGAGTCTGGTTCATCGCGAACTGAGCCCGGTCCTGCGCACAGTACGAGACGTGTTCACTCGCGGAATTTCGGAGGTGTGGATCGACGACGAGGAGAGCTTCCAGGAAGTTCTGGACTTTCTGGAGCAGTCCGACCCGAGCCTGGTTTCGAGGGTGAAGCTCTTCCGCCAGGCCACAGATCTAATGAGCTCCTTCGGTATCGACCGCGAGCTGGAAAAGGCTCTGCGCCCCAAGGTGTGGCTCAAATCCGGCGGATACCTGATTATCAACCAGACTGAGGCCTTGGTGACGATCGACGTCAACACCGGTAAGTTCGTTGGTTCTCTGTCGCTCGAGGCGACGGTGTTCGAGGTCAATCTCGAGGCGACGGTGGAAATCGTCCGTCAGCTGCGGTTGCGCGATCTCGGAGGAATCATCGTCATCGACTTCATCGACATGGAGGTACCCGAACACCGACGAATGGTCTACGACACCCTCACAACCGAGCTTGCAACCGACCCCGCACGCACCCAGATCCTACCGATGAGCGACATCGGTCTGGTCCAGCTGACCCGCAAGAGGACTCGACCCAGTCTCGAGCGCACACTGAGCCGAGAGTGTCCGTACTGCCACGGCTCGGGGCGAATCAAGGCACTGACCACAGTATGTCTCGAGATAAGACGAGAGCTCCTCGCTGTGGCCGCCGGCGAGACGGATCAGCAGGTCTCTCTCACCGTCCACCCCGCGGTTTCGCACTATCTCCAGGGGCCCTTTCGAGAGCTGATGCGGGAGCTCGAAGAGATCCACAGCCTACAGATCATCCTGTGCGAGAACCCCCTCCTCCACGAGGAGCAGTTCGAGATCTCGGAGTAATTCGAAAATTCCCGTCCCAGCGAGACGGGGAATGGGCGAAGGGAATGGTCGAGATCCGAGCCGGGAGCGTGCCTGGCACGCACTTGGGCACCAACCGTATCTCACGGCTGGCGCGGGCCTTCAGGATGCCGTGCGGGCAATAAGCGGCAAGCCCAAGTGCGCTGCCTGGCATCCTCCCGGCCTCACCGATGCCTGAAAACGCCACCAACCCGACTCACTGGGACGGGCATTTTCGAATTACAACGGTTCGTACAGCGTCCGCCGCTGTCTTGGTTCGTATCCGGCTCCGCTGATGATTCGTTCCATGTCACCCTGCGACATCCGATACTGGGCGCCTGCGGCGTAAACGACATTCTCCTCGAGCATGATTGAACCCAGATCGTCGGCGCCGAAAAAGAGGGAAACCTGCCCTATTTTGGGTCCCTGGGTGACCCATGACCCCTGAACGTGGTCGATGTTGTCCAGAGCCAGCCGTGAGATCGCGAGGGTTCGTAGGTAGTCGAACCCGCCGGACGGCTCAACCTCGCCTTCGAGATCGGTGCTCGGGGCCTGAAAGGTCCATGGAATGAAGGCCGTGAAACCGCCGGTGGCATCCTGCACATCGCGAACTCCGAGCAGATGCTCCACCCGCGCGGATGTTGGCTCACCGACGCCGAACATCATGGTGGCGGTGGTCCGCAGCCCGAGATCGTGCGCCACGCGGTGCACGTGCAACCACTGCTCGGTCGATGCCTTGGCGCGCGACCAGATCCTGCGCCGGGTCTCATCCTCGAGGATCTCGGCGCCGCCCCCGGGGATCGAATCGAGACCGGCCGCCACCAGACGCTCGATGACCTCACCCACGGGCAATCGCTCCAGCTTGGCGAGGTACCAGATCTCCGGTACCGAGAAGGCATGAAGATGGATCTGGGGAAAGGTCCGCTTGAGGTTTTCGAGCAGCGATTCATAGTAATCGATGCGCAGATGGGGGTGGACGCCGCCCTGGAGGAGAATGCCGGTGCCTCCGGCGGCAACCGTCTCCGCGACCTTGGCCATAATTTCATCAAACGGAAGGACGTAGGCTTCCTCGTCCTTGACGGTTCGATAAAATGCACAAAAGCGGCAACGGTAGACGCAAACGTTGGTGTAATTGATGTTACGATCAATGATGTAGGACGCCACCGGGCCCGGGTTCTTTCGTAGCCGAACGGAGGCCGCGGCCTGGCCGAGCTCGAGCAGCCCGCCGTGATCAAAGAGTGCGTGGATCTCGCGGCCGTTCAGACGTCGCCCTTCGGCGGCCATATCGAGGATAGAATCTGTAGATTGCGTCATCACACTCTCTAACAACTTTGAACGCCCCGGCGTTCCCATCTCCGTCTCCGTCTCCGAATGGCGGTGGCACATTCCGGAGACGGGCACGGGCACGGGCGCGGGAGCTACCCCTGAGACATGGCCTCCAGGAACTCCTTATTGTCCTTGGATTTGGAAAGGCGCTCGAGCAGCAGCTCCATCGCCTCCACAGAGGAGAGCGACGACAGCACCTTACGCAGCACCCAGATCCGGCGCAGCTCCCACTCGTCAATCAGGAGCTCCTCCTTGCGAGTGCCTGACCTGTGGATGTCGATGGAGGGGAAGACTCGGCGTTCGACGAGTTTACGATCGAGGTGAACCTCCATGTTCCCCGTGCCCTTGAACTCCTCGAAGATAACGTCGTCCATTCTTGATCCCGTGTCAACGAGGGCAGTGCCGACGATGGTCAGACTGCCCCCCTCTTCGATGTTGCGTGCGGCGCCGAAGAACCGCTTGGGTTTCTGTAGGGCGTTGGAGTCGACGCCGCCGGACAGCACCTTGCCCGAAGGAGGCACCACTATGTTGTAGGCCCGCGCCAACCGAGTGATGGAATCGAGCAGAATAACGACGTCCTTTTTGTGCTCGACCAGCCGTTTGGCCTTTTCGATCACCATCTCGGCAACCTGGACATGACGGGTGGCGGGCTCGTCAAAGGTCGAGGAAATCACCTCACCCTGTACCGAGCGTTCCATGTCGGTGACCTCTTCCGGACGCTCGTCGATGAGGAGAACGATCAGGGTCACCTCGGGGTCGTTCGCTGTAATCGAGTTGGCAATGGCCTGCAGCATCATCGTCTTACCGGTGCGCGGGGGCGCCACCAGCAAACCGCGCTGTCCCTTGCCCAGGGGGGTCACGAGATCCATCACCCGCGACGTCATGTTGTCTGGTACCTCGAGCCGCAACCATTCCTCGGGATAGAGCGGCGTGAGGTTGTCGAAGTGGATCTTCTCCATGGCCACGTCGGGCGGCTCGAAGTTGATCGCTTCGACCTTGATCAGAGCAAAGTACCGCTCGCCCTCCTTGGGAGGCCGGATCTGGCCTGAAATGGTGTCGCCGGTGTGAAGATTGAAGCGGCGAATCTGCGACGGCGAGACATAGATGTCGTCCGGTCCCGGAAGGTAGTTGTACTCCGGTGCGCGCAGGAATCCGAATCCCTCCGGCAAAACCTCGAGCACGCCCTCCCCAAAAATGAGCCCTTCGGCCTCGGTCTGGTGTTGGAGGATGCTGAAGATGAGATCTTGCCGGCGCATGCCGGCTGGTTTTTCGACCCCCAATCCCTTGGCTACCTGGCCCAACTGGCTGATGCTCATCTCCTTGAGCTGGTTGAGGTCGAGGCGTCCTTCGGACAGATGGTCCTGGGACTGCTCGCTCTCTTCGATTTCTTCCTCGAGGTCGAGGGGGATCACCACCGCTTCGTCTTTTTCGTTCTTCTTCTTGTTACTAGCCATCTTGTTCTCTCCGTTGCTGTTCTCTCCAGCGACTCACGAGACCGTCAATACTCCTGAGCAGTTCACGCCGTCCCTCACCGGTGCGGACACTCACCGCCATCGGCGGAATGTGCAGACCGAGCTCGCGCTGCACAGCGTGTTGCATTCGCGCCCGCTGACCGCGACCAACCTTGTCGGCCTTGGTCAACACCACCAACCGTTCTTGACCCGTTGTCTCCAGCAGGTTCTGCAGATCCCTGTCGCGCGCCGTCAACCCGTGGCGGATGTCCACCAGCGACACCACTCCGGCGAGACGATCCTCCGAGGCGATGTAGTGACCAAGCTCTCGCCCCCACTCTTCGCGCAACTGCCGGCCGACCTTGGCATAGCCGTAACCAGGCAGATCGACGAGGTAGAACGAACGGTTGATGAGAAAAAAGTTCAAGGTTCTTGTCTTGCCGGGCGCCTTTGCAACCCGCGCCAGGGATCGCTGGAAGAGCCAGTTGAGAAGACTCGACTTCCCGACGTTCGATCGCCCTGCCACCGCAACATGAGGAAACCACTCCCCCGGCCGGTCCTCGAGCCGGAGAGCCGAACCGCGAAAACTGACTTCTTCGATTTCCAATCAATTTCTCAATGAGCCAACGGCGGCGAATCGAGTCGCTCCGCCGCGTCGCCGGCCGGCGCCGCGACATCCGTATTCAGTTTTTTTACGAGGGTGTGGGCGAGGACCTCGTCCATGTGCTTGACGAAAATGAAGGTCATCTCCTCGCGGACGTCTTCGAGGATATCCTCGAGATCTTTCTCGTTTTCCTCCGGCAGCACGATCGTGCGAATTCCGGCGCGGTAGGCCCCGAGGACCTTTTCCTTGACCCCGCCCACCGGCAGCACGTGACCGCGGAGGGTGATTTCTCCGGTCATCGCCACATCCACACGAACTGGAATCTTGGTAAAGGCCGAGACCAGCGACGTAGCCATCGTGATGCCGGCCGATGGCCCGTCTTTCGGAATTGCGCCCTCGGGTACGTGGACATGGACATCGGTCTTTTCGAAAATCTCGGTATCGATGCCGAGATCCTCTGCCCGTGAGCGTACGAAAGTCAGGGCGGCCCGCGCAGACTCCTGCATGACGTCACCAAGCTGACCGGTGATGGTGACCTGTCCTTTGCCGCGCATCAGGGTCGCCTCCGTCACCAGCAGCTCACCACCGGCCTGGGTCCAGGCAAGTCCGGAGGCGGCGCCGATTTCAGGCTCCTGCTCCGGCCTCTGAGCGCGGTAGCGGGGCTTGCCCAGGAGCTCTCCGACCGTCTCGGGCGAAACCCCGATCGCCGAGCCCTTGGCGATTTTCTCCCGGAGCACGCGGCGCGCAAGCTTACGGCACACCGACGCGATTTCCCGCTCGAGATTGCGAACTCCAGCCTCACGGGTGTAGCGTTCGATGAGCAGCAGAAGGGCCTCATCGTCGAAGTCGATCTCGAATTTCTTCAGCCCGTGCTTTTCGACCTGGCGGGGGACTAGGAACTGACGCGCGATCTCCATCTTTTCCAGATGGGTGTAGCCGGAAAGCTGGATCACCTCCATGCGGTCGAGCAGCGCCGGTGGAATCGAATGGGTCACGTTACCCGTGCAGATGAAGAAGACCTTCGACAGATCGTACTCGACATCGAGGTAGTGATCGTGAAAGGTGTGATTCTGCTCTGGGTCGAGGACCTCGAGAAGGGCGCCGGCGGGATCGCCGCGGAAATCCGCCGCCATCTTGTCCACCTCATCGAGCAGCAGGACCGGATTGATGGTCTGAGCCTTGCGCATCATCTGGATGATCTGACCTGGAAAGGCGCCGATGTAGGTCCGGCGATGGCCCCGGACCTCGGCCTCGTCGCGCACGCCACCGAGCGAGAGGCGGACGAAGTGGCGGCCCGTCGCGCGTGCAATCGACCGCGCGAGTGACGTCTTGCCGGTCCCCGGTGGTCCGACAAAGCACAGAATCGTTCCGGTGGTCTTACGCACCAACTGCCGGACCGCGAGGAACTCGAGGATTCGATCCTTGATCTTCTCCAACCCGTAATGGTCCTCGTGGAGCACCTTTTCCGCGCGTTCGATATTGCGGATCTCACGCGAGGCTTTCTTCCAGGGCACCGCCAACAGCCAGTCGACGTAGTTACGGGAGACCCCCGCCTCGGCCGAAACCGGCGGCATCCCTTCGAGCCGTCGGAGCTCGATCTCCGCCTTCTCCATCGCCTCGGCGCTCATGCCGGACTCTTCGATGTTCTTCTTGAGCTCCGCGAGCTCCTCGGTGTTGTCCGTTCGGCCGAGCTCCTCGTTGATGGCCTTGATCTTCTCCGACAGGTAGTACTCGCGCTGCGCCTTCTCCATCTGCTTCTTGACCCTCGATGAAATGCGACGGTCGATGTTGAGCTTTTCGATCTCCATGTCGAGGAGGTCGTGGAGGCGCTGGAGACGGTCGACGGGGTCGATGATCTCCAGAAGATCCTGTTTCTCAGATGTTGGTTGGGAGAGATGGGCAGCGAGGATGTCGGCAAATTGATCGGGGTCGTCGGTCTGCAACGATGCGAGAACTCCTTCAGCCGACAGGTGGTGCGAGAGCTTGGCGTACTCCTTGAATAACTCGATGAGCTGCGTCATGTAGCCTGTGACGGCATCATCGTCAGGCACCTCCACACTCACCCTCTCTACCTGCGCCATGAGACAGCCGTCCTCGACCTCCATGTCGAGTAATCGGGCGCGACTCAGACCCTCCACCATGACCTTGATATTGCCCGAGGCTAATTGGAGATGCTGTACGACCCGGGCCACGACTCCCAATCGGTGTATGTCCTCCTCGCCGGGCTCGTCGATCTTCGGATCACATTGAGTGGCGAGGAAGATCTGTTTGTCGGAACGGCCGAGGGCACGCTCCAATGCCACCACCGACGGTCGGCGACCGACTACGAACGGCGCCATCATATGGGGATAGACCACCATGTCCCGCAAGGGAACGGCAGGAAGCAGCAGGGTTGAGGGTTTTGAAGTCATGATGGAGCTCTTTGTCGATGAGGAGTTTCGGTCCGGGGCGATCTCCCGGTCTGTGACTATTCTAGCCTAAGATGAGGTGTTCCGCCGGATCATTTTGCCGTGATCGCCGGGGTGGGCATCGGCTGGCCCGGTTTGTCGAAGTAAATCACTCATTGCTGGTCGATCTCAGCTGACCTTGCGGACCACGGGCAGCGGCGGTACCCGACGCAGCACTACATCTTCCGAGATGAGCAGTTCCTTGAGTTCGGGAAGGGCCGGTATCTGATACATGATATCGAGCATCAGCTCCTCGAGAATGATCCGTAGCCCGCGGGCACCCACCTTGCGGGTGATGGCCTCCTCGGCTACCGCTTCGAGGGCGTCCGGCGTGAATGTCAGATCCACCCCCTCGAACGAGAGAATGGTCTGGTACTGGCGAACCAGACAGTTGCGCGGCTCCGTGAGGATTCGCACCAAGGCGTCATGATCGAGCTCGTAGAGGTTGCCGACAACCGGGATTCGGCCGACAAACTCCGGAATCATCCCGTATTTGATGAGATCTTCAGGGTGGACCTGGGCCAGAAGCTCGGAGGAGGCGGGCTCGTTACCCCCGAGATCGACACCGAAGCCCATCCGCTTTTGATTGAGCCGGTCGGCGATCATCTCGTCGAGACCGACAAACGCACCGCCGCAGATAAAGAGAATATTGGTGGTGTCGATCTGCAGAAACTCCTGATGGGGATGCTTGCGCCCCCCCTGGGGCGGCACATTGGCGACAGTCCCCTCGAGAATCTTCAGCAGCGCCTGCTGAACCCCCTCCCCCGAGACGTCGCGGGTTATCGAGGGGTTCTCAGCTTTGCGGGCCACCTTGTCGATCTCGTCGACGTAGACAATGCCGCGCTCGGCGGTCTCACGATCACCTCCGGCCGCCTGATACAGGCGCAGGAGGATGTTCTCCACATCCTCTCCGACATAACCGGCTTCGGTGAGTGTGGTCGCGTCGACGATGGTGAACGGGACCTGGAGTTGACGGGCGAGGGTCTGCGCGAGGAGCGTCTTGCCGGTTCCGGTGGGCCCGATGAGAAGAATATTCGATTTCGCCAGCTCGACGTCGTTTCGATTGCGGTCCGACTGGTACTCGATGCGGCGGTAGTGGTTGTAAACCGCCACCGACAGCTTTTTCTTGGCCGTCTCCTGGCCGATAACGTACTCGTCGAGGTGGCTCTTGATCTCGTGTGGTTTGGGAAGAATCTGCTCGCGTGTCTTGGCTTCGTGCACGCGATCTTCGGCGATGATATCGAGGCACACCTCGACGCACTCGTTGCAGATGTACACCGTCGGTCCGGCTATCAGCTTACGCACCTCATGCTGGCTCTTACCGCAGAAGCTGCAGCGCAGCATGTCACCGTCGCGCTGGGACATTCAGAACCTCCTCGGACCATTGTATAACAATTGCCCTCTCCCGATCGGTATGAACAAGCCTACTCCCTGGAAACAATGATCTTGTCGATGAGGCCATAGGCGAGGGCGGCGTCGGCCTCCAGAATGAAGTCGCGCTCGGTGTCATCGTTGATCTTGTCGATCTCCTGCCCGGTGTGACGGGCCAAGATTTCGTTGAGGCGCTTGCGCAGCTGCATGATGTCCTTGGCATGGATGTCGATGTCCGAGGCCGGTCCCTGGAGACCGGATATCAGCGGTTGATGCATGAGCACCCGGCTGTGCGGGAGGGCGAAGCGCTTGGTCTTGGCGCCGCCGGCGAGCAGGACCGCCCCCATCGATGCCGCCTGCCCGAGGGCGATGGTCGATACATCGGGCTTGACGTACTGCATGGTGTCGTAGATCGCGAGGCCCGCGGTGATCGATCCGCCGGGAGTGTTGATGTAGAGGAAGATGTCCTTTTCCGGCTTCTCGGCCTCCAAAAAGAGCATTTGCGCGATCACCAGAGACGCCGTCTGGTCGTCGATAGCCGACCCCAGGAAGATGACGTTGTCCTTGAGCAGCCGCGAGAAGATGTCGTACGCGCGCTCGCCTCGGCTGGTCTGTTCGACGACCATTGGAACCAACATCATTCCACCTCCCCGCCGGCGCGGCGAATCATCTCGTCGACGGTAGCAGCGATCCGGGCTCCGTGACGCACTCGATCCAGTTTACTCTCCGCCGCCAGATTCGCCTTGTGCTCGGCGGGGGGAAGACCCAGTCGGGTCGCCTCGGACGCGACGTAGGCGTCGACATCGGATTCCGGAACCGGTACCTCCCACGCTTCGGTCAATTGCTCGAGGATGAGCGTGTCGAGCACCTCCTGGCGGGCCGCCGGCTCGGCCTTTGCGGCGAGCTCCTGCCAGTCGATCTTCTCGGGATCGACGTTCACGCCCTGCATTGCGATGGTGTAGGCATAACGATCGAGCTGCTCCCGCAATGTCGACTGGACGAGGGACGAGGGGAGCAGACCGTGGTCGATGCCTTCCTCGAGATGGTCGAGAATGAAGCGACGCCACTGTGTGCGGCGATCTCCTCGTTTCTGCTGCCCGAGGACATCGGTGATCCGTCCGCGCAGCTCTTCGAGGTCCTCGAGGCCGATGGTAGTGGCGAGATCATCATCGATCTCCGGGAGCTGCTTGCGCTTCAGCGACTTGAGCTTGATGGTGTAGGTGACCGTCTTGCCGGCCTTGTCCGTGTCGTCAAGATCATCGGGCAGGATCTTGGTGGCGGTGCGTTCGTCACCGACCTGTGCGCCCTGCACGGCCTCGTTGACCTCCGGCGGGACCGAGCCGGAACCAATGACGAATCGGGCGTCCTCCTCGGTGTAGGGCTCGTCATCGTTGCCCTCCAAAATACCCTGGAGATCAACCTCGACCATGAGTCCGTCCTCGGCCACCTCGGACTCGGCCGGCTCCCACACCGCCTGCTCGTCGGCCACCTTGGCGAGCTCACCGTCGACCTCGGCATCAGCCACTTCGATCGACACTTCGGGTAAGGCCAGCGCACCGAGCTCCGGCAGGTCGTATTTGGGGCGAACTTCGAGCTCGGCCGTAAGATCGAACGCGCCGTCGGCGGCGAAATCGAGAGCGTGGATCTGGGGGTTGGTAAGAGGCTCGATATCCTCCTCGCCGTCGAACACCTCGCGCCATAAGAGACCGGTGAGATGCTCCTTGAGCTCGTCCTGGATCTCGTCGGCGTACCGGGTCCGCACCGCCGCTGCCGGCGCCTTGCCGGGACGAAATCCCGGCACCTGTGCCTTGCCGCGGATGGTCCGAACGATGCCGTCGCGCTCGCGGTCGACCGCCTCGGCGTCGAAATGCGCGGTCACCTCGATGGTGTGGTTTGCTCGTCTGGTGAGTGTGTAAGGCATGAAGCTCCGTTGTTCGCGGGTTGGTGCGAAAGGGGGGATTCGAACCCCCACGGGGGGAGCCCCACGAGAACCTAAATCTCGCGCGTCTACCGGTTCCGCCACTTTCGCAGAAGAGTCGATGGTGAGCCGTGGAGGAATCGAACCTCCAACCTAGTGATTAAGAGTCACTTGCTCTGCCAATTGAGCTAACGGCCCACGACCATCGGTCACTATACGGAAAAACAACCCGAGGGGCAACCCCTTTCCCTTGCCCGCGCCCGTTCCTGGGCAGAGAAGCCGCGGGGGGATGGGCGAGTCTTGAGTTATGAGTGTTGAGTGTTGAGTGTTGAGTTGCGGACGCCGTGACTCTCCCCCTCCCGGAAACCGGGTGGGCGGATGATAACTCAAAACTCAAAACTAAGAACTCAAAACCGATTGGGGTAGGTGGATGGAAAATCCGAAATCCGAAATCCGAAATCCGAATTCCTACTTGTGCACTAGGTGCTTCATCTCGGACCGCCCAAGATCTGACTCGGCCGTAATCACGACCGCCGATGTGCCCCCGGAGTTCGACGGCATCGTGGCATCCGCCGAAAAGCGACCGTGGTCATCAGTCCTGCCTTCCGCCAGCACCACCCGTCGCGGTTCGACCGTGGATTTGAAGAGTACCGAGATCGCCACTGCGGCTTGCGGTTTGTTGGCAAGCGAATCGACGGCCGTAACGCTAATCTCGGTTTGGGCACCGTACGTAAAATCGTGTTCAACTGATGCACGGAGAATGAGATGCGCCTGCCCTCTCTGCGATTCGAGATAATCAAGAATCACCTGGTCGAGAGATGGCTCCTCTCCATCGCCCGGGCCGCCCTCGGCGCCGTGGATGATCGTCGTGTCATCGGCGTTCGGCGCCTCCTTGGTGGCACCGGTGAGTTGTTCCACCCCCCCCGATTGCACGGCGTCGACGATCGCCCGGTGCTGCCGTTCCATGAGCGAGGCTATGGCCTCCTTGTCGACATCCTGCTCGACCAAATCATGATACGGCGTCCGGCAGGAATAGAGTATCTCACCGCTCGTGTAGACGAGGGACTCCACGAACGGGTTCGCGCGACCTTTGTCCTCGGTCTGCACGTGATAGGTGGTACCGGAATATCGAATGTCGGTGTTATATCCAGTGAGCACCACGGTGGGACAATTTCCTCCAGAATAAAGGCTAGCGCGGAGGACGCCCGCGGTCAATGCGGGCTAGTACAATCGGATGATGGCGCCTCTTTCGATACTCTTCGTGTGCATCGGTAACAGCTGCCGGTCGCCGATGGCCGAGGCCATTGCGCGCCATCTCGGCGGCCGACGAGTCGACGCGCGGTCGGCAGGCCTCGCGCCGGCTGGATTTGTCGCCGGCGGGACCCTGACCACGCTGGACGCGCTCGGGTACTCGGGTGAAGGTCTGTGGTCGAAGGGCCTTGACGATGTGTTGGTCGAAGATCTCGACATCGTGGTCTCGCTGCTCGGGAACCAGGCATTCGACCTCTTGCCGCAGGGGACGGGTGCGAGACGTGAAACGTGGGCGGTCTTCGATCCCTTTGGAGAAGACGAAGAGGTTTACCTCGAGGTGGCCCGTGAGCTCGAGGTCAGGATCCGCGCACTCCTCAGCGAAGAGCTGGACGGGGAACTTTTTCTTTCCTGACCGCTCACATTGACTGATGCGGCGTGTGGCACACTGTGTCGGTGGATTTCAACGAAGTGTACGAGCAGTTCAAGCTTCCGGTGTGGCGGCTGGCTCGGCGGCTGACCAGAAGTGACGAAGAAGCGCTCGACACGACACAGGAGATTTTTCTTCGGGTCTGGCGCGGGCTTCCCGGATTCCGCGGCGAGGCCAAGCTCAGCACGTGGGTGTTTCAGATTGCCTGGAATTATCTCCGAGCATACAGGCGGAAAATGGGTAGAAACCTGCGGTTCATCAGCGAAGGCAACCACGGCGATCGTGAGCCGGAGAATATCGTTCGCGATCGGCAGGCCGACCCGGAGCGCCGGGCGGCAGCCGTCGAGCTGCTGGATCGGGTCGAGGACGCTCTCCGCGAGCTTCCAGAACACTATCGAGTGGTGGTGTGGCTTCGCGACGGTGAAGAGCTGAGCTATCGGGAAATCGCCGACGCCCTCGATCTTCCGATCGGTACGGTGAGGTCTCGCCTTGCCCGGGCTCGAGATGCATTGCGCAGGATTGTGGAGATCTGATGGAGAACGAACGTATCGAACGGCTCAGTCGGCTGATCGACGGGGACCTCACCCCGGCAGAGGAGCGGGATCTGAGGGCCCGGCTGGAGTCGGATCCGGTTCTCGCCGCAGATCTGGCCGCACTCACCGAAATTCGGCGGTCACTGGCCGCTCTCGCCATCAAGGAGCAGGCGCCGGCAGTCCTCGACACACTGGTGGAACCCCTACTTCGAGGACGGCCCGAGCCGATCACTATTCGCCCCTGGGTGCGTTGGCTGGCTACCGCGGCCATAGTCATCGCGGGTCTGACCGTGGTTTTCGAAATCTATTTTGGTCATTTGGCTCATAACGTCGAGAACAAGCTCGCCCGCCAGGATCTGCGACCGGCCGCCGAGCCGACCCAGAGGTTTGCGCTCGCCCCTCTGCCGACGAGCTCCGTGCCGCCTGAAAAGCAACTGATCGGGGTCGGCGAGCGCCTTCTGGCGAGCCCAATACCGGATGTCAAGGTCGGCCACCCTCCCGCCCTGGAGATTCTCGGCCCGCTCGAGGAAGCGGTCGGCGATGAGCTCTCGACGCCACAAGACTCCGTTCTCGGCACCAGGGACAAGACGAAATCCGAATTTGCCGGGGTGTCGGCTGGTCGATCCGACGGGTCGAGGACTCGGGACGCCCCGCCCGCGCCGCGGCCAGCATCCGAGATAACCGCGACGGCTAAGGTTGCCGAAGATGAGGACGTGTCGATCCGGGGCGCCGCGAGCTCAGAAAGCCGGTTGTGGCGAGACCACACGCCGGCTGGCAGAGGACAGATCTTCATTTTTGTCGAAGAAGAAACCGCCTGGGGGGAATTCGAGGCCAAGGCATTCTGCACGCCGGGTCGCTATATGATCCGGGTCAAGGTCAGCGCCGGTGTGGTATCGGCGGTCTGGCCGGTCGGCGGCGCAACAGCGGGCAAGACCTCCCAGCGTCTCTGTGCTGGACAACTGGTCGTCGGTCTCACCATCGACGGGGTACCGGACGGTGAGTACTCGGCCGAGGTGGTGGTCCAGCAGCGAGACGCAGGAAGATGACGCGAGCCTTCTTCGAGCACACCGAAGTGAGAAAACACCTCTAGCCCGCTCTTCTCACCACCTCGCTACGCGACATGGTGAGAAGAGCGGGCCTGGTGGGGTACGTCGCCGGCCGCGGCAGGCGATTGGTGAGACTTTCGGGCTCGGTTGGCCGCGTCAGAAGCTCCCGAGGGCTTCGCGTTCGTCGTCGAAGACCTCGAACACCGTGATCAACTGCGTGACCTGCAGGATGTCGTTGATCTTCGGCGACAGGTGCATCAGCTTGAGCTGCCCGCCGCGCTTGGTGACGGTGGTGTAACAGGCCACCATCTCACCGATTCCGGAAGAGTCGATTGCGGTAACGCCGCCAAGGTCGAGAATGACGTTGTTCTTGTCGTCCTCGAGGGATTGGCCGATCAACTCGCGGATCTTCACGTCACCGGCGCCAATTGTAATTTTTCCGGAAAGCTCGATGACACGAGTGTCACCAACGTCTCGTACACTGCTCTTCATACTTCACTCCTTTGCCGGAGACCGTCCACGCAGTCGAGACATGACTCGACTCATGACCGGTCGCTGTCAGTTTGGTCGAGATGGCGGACCATCACTACAGCCGTTCCACCGGTTGGTGTCGGGCCGAACTCGACACGGTTCATGAACTGCCGCATGTAGAAGATACCCCGTCCACTTGGTCGCAGCAAATTTTCGGGGGCGGTCGGGTCGGGAATGTCCGCCGGGTCAAATCCATCACCCTCATCTTCAACGCGGATGGTCACGGTCGAATTTTCGATCGCAAAGAACACCCGCACATCTTGGTCAGGATTCTGTCCGTTACCGTGGCGCACCGCATTTGCCAGCGCTTCGCGCAGCGCGGTGACCAGCCAGTACTCTTCATCGGCTTTGCATCGGGCACGCCGGCACAGATCGAGAAGCGTTCGCTCGGCGACCTCGATGTTTTCGAAGCGACTCGCCATAACGAGCGCAGCCGTCAGTTTGTTATTTGAGGCCATCAGAGCGGTGAGTATAACCTATGTCAGTCGTCGCCCGCGAGGTCGTCTTCCTCGATCCCATCGGTCTCGGGCTCAACCATCTGCAGAACCCATTGGTGGAAGTTGGTCTCGGCAGCTGTCACCGGAATAGCGAGTATTTCGGGCAGCTCGTAGGAATGGTACTCCCTAATCGCCGAAGAGACCTGTTCGAAGAGCTTCTCCGGTGTCTTGATCAGGAGCAGGTACTCGGTGTCCTCACACACTTTTCCCTTCCACCGATAGATGGAACGAAGACAGGGGACAATATTGATGCACGTCGCGAGGCGGCGGGCAATGAGCTCCTCGGAGATCTCCACCGCCTGTTGCTCGGTACCCACGGATGTCATCACGAGGGAGATCTTCTCGAGATCGGTCATGGCCGAAAACTAACCGAGATCGACACATGAGTCAAGCGGTGGACTCTCCGCACGGGGCTGTCGGTTCGCCCGCTTGTCTCACCGGGTTTCGTGACGAGGGCGGCGAAGCGCAAGTATCCGCTGGGATTGTCGCGATTCGGGGGACGCAGTAAATACCCGTTGAGATCGGCGGGTTAGTAGCGCCGAAGCAATCCAACGACCACTCCCTGCACCTGGACATCATCAGCCGGCGCGATCATTGTCGGCATGGCCGGGTTGGCGGGTTGGAGACGGAGGGTGGTTTCACTTTCCCGGTAGATTCGCTTGAGGGTCACCTCGTCGGCGACCAACGCCACCACCATCTCGCCGTCGGCCGCAGTTTGGGTTCGCTGCACCACCACCAAATCGCCGTCGTGGATCCCATCTCCGATCATTGAGTCTCCACGTACGCGAAGAACGTAGTGCTCGCCGCTGCGGAGGAACTCGGTGGGTACGAAGACCCGCTCGTCACCGGGGATGGACTCGATCGGCGTGCCGGCAGCGACGACGCCGAACAGGGGCAGCTCGGAGGCGTGCGGCTGGGAGGAGTTCAACTGTGGTAGGACCAGGCCCCGTTTCTGATGCTTCTGCCGTTCGAGATAACCCTTGCGTTCGAGATGAGCCACGTGCTTCTGCGCACTGGCGGTGCTTCGGAAGCCGAAGGCGTCCGCGATTTCTTGGAGGGTCGGGGCGACGCCGTCATCCGTGATTCGCTTTTCGATGAACCGCAAGACATCGCGTTGCCGTTCGGTGAGATAGGTCATCCCAACGCCTCCCACCTCGACCATAGGTGATAATAAGGCGTAAGTCAATGCAATTCGGGACCGGCAGCATACCGCCGGTCCCGAATTGCAAATGGTCGGGGCGAGTGGACTTGAACCACCGGCCTCACGGTCCCGAACCGTGCGCTCTACCAGACTGAGCTACGCCCCGAGGAAAAGGGATTTTAGCGGATGCGACGCATAATGGCAATAACAGTTCCGTTGTGGCGGGGTACACTAGCCTGCATCGCTCGTGGAAGGGGAAAACGATGGCGAAAGAGCGCGCACAGTGGACCGGCCGCCTCGGATTCGTTTTGGCAGCTGCCGGGAGCGCCATCGGTCTTGGAAACCTCTGGAAGTTCCCGTATATCACCTACGAGAACCACGGCGGCGCGTTCGTGCTCGTCTATCTCGCCGCGATCGCGGTGGTTGGTGTGCCCATCATGATGGCGGAGATCCTGCTCGGTCGACGAAGTCAGAGGAATGCGGTTGGTGCGTTTCGTGTCCTCGGCCAGGGCAAACCCGGCGGACGGCTGTGGCAAGGGGTGGGTTTTCTCGGCGTCATGACGGTTTTGTCATCCTCTCGTACTACAGCGTCGTTGCGGGATGGACCATCCGCTACATCCTCATGGCGGTCTCCGGCGAGCTGGGCGCGCTCGCGCATCACCCCGCAGATCTGCAGGCGTTCTTCGGCGAGTTTCTCAGCAATCCCTACCAGCAGATCCTGTATCTCTCTCTCTTCATGGGCGCGACGATCGGGATCGTCTACTTCGGGCGTTGGACGAGGCATCGAAAGGGCCGCCAAGTTCCTCATGCCCGTGCTGCTGTCGATTCTCGTCATGCTCGTGATCTACTCGTTCTGGACACCCGGGTTTGGCGAGGCGATGCGATTCCTCTTCCGTCCGAACTTCAGCGAGCTCTCCGCGGGCGGGGTGCTCGAGGCCCTCGGCCACAGCTTCTTCACCCTCAGCCTGGGCATGGGTGCCATGCTCACCTACGGCAGCTACATGCGAAAGCGCGACTCCATTCCGCGCGCCGCCCTGACGATTTGCGCGCTGGACACCCTGATCGCCATTGCGGCGTGCATCATCATGTTCTCGATCATTTTCAGCTTCGACTTCGAGGTCACGAAGAGCTCGACCATTCTTTTCACAACCCTGCCGGTCGTATTCTTCCAACTACCCGGAGGGGCGGCCGTGAGCGCGCTCTTCTATGTGCTGGTGGCCTTTGCCGCATTGACGAGCACCATCAGCCTGCTCGAGGTGGTCGCGAGCTACGCCATCGACGAGCTGGGATGGCGGCGGCAGCGGGCGACGCTGACCATGGGTGCGGCGATTCTCGCCTTCGGCACACTCAGCGCGGTCAGTATGGGGGGCAATGAGACCCTGTCGAAAATCAACCTCATCGGACGACCCTCCACCGCAGGGGTCTTCGGCACCCTCGACTATCTCGCCAGCAACTGGTTTCTGCCGGTCGGCGGCCTCCTGATCGCGCTCTTCACCGGCTGGATTCTCAGTCGTGATGAGACCAAGGAGGAGCTCGAGGAGGGCAACGGTCCACTCGGATGGGCATTGCCATTATGGCGGTTTCTCATCAGGATCGCTGCGCCGGCCGCCGTCGGTGCAATTATCGTCAGCGTGATCCTCGGCGCCGAGTATCAGTAGACACCCGATGAGATATGCGGGTTAACCGCCGCTTCGGGCAGCGGCGTCGATTCGCGCTTCGGCCAGCCGCAATGCCGCATCGAGATCCGCAAACTCGTCCGCGGATGCCGATTTGAGCGCCTCCCGTGCTTCGGCGGCCTCGAGGCGTGCGGCCTCGACGTCGATCTCGTCTAGGGTCTCCGCGATGGTCGCGAGCACCGTCACCGCATGCGGCTGGATCTCGGCGATGCCGCCTTGGATCACCAGTCGACCGGTTATGTCGCCGTCAAACCACGTGATCTCGCCGGTGCCGAGGGAGGTCAGGAGCGGCGTGTGACCTGGCAGCACTCCGAGCTCCCCGAGAGCGCCTGGAATCCGGACCTCGTCGGCGCTGCACTCGAGGACGCGGCATCGGGGCGTCACAACATCGAGGCGCAGGCGTTCGGCCACCTCAGTCCTCCGCCTTCATCTTCTCGGCCTTTTCGATCGCCTCGTCGATGCCCCCAACGTAGAGGAAGGCCTGCTCGGGTAAATCATCAAGCTCGCCGCCGACCAGCATCTTGAAGCCCTTGACGGTGTCCTCGACCTTGACGTACCGGCCCTTCATCCCCGTGAACTGCTCGGCTACGTGGAAGGGCTGGGACAGGAAGCGCTGGATCTTGCGCGCGCGGGCCACCGTGAGCTTAT
>PVMK01135164.1_pt1 | contig 94553 bp, 88 predicted proteins | sample 1853481 | NCBI WGS metagenome assembly PVMK01 (sample SAMN08533507, study PRJNA380276) | Marine sediment metagenome, whole genome shotgun sequencing project.
ACTGCTCAATGTGTTATGCCTCATAATCATAAACATGTTTTAGCAACCTACCATCTTGCCGGTGAAAAAGAATTACAAATGGCTATTGAATCCGCTATGCAAGCTTGGAAAACATGGTCTACCATGCCATGGGAATCGCGCGTGGCAATTTTTAAGAAGATGGCATCATTGCTGCAAGGTCCTTATCGCTATACCTTAAATGCTGCCACAATGCTTAACGTTAGCAAAAATGCCTTTCAAGCAGAGATTGATTCAGCTTGCGAACTAGTTGATTTTTATAACTTTAATGCTTATTATGCCCAAGAGATCTACGAACAGCAACCCCCCATTTCACCGGATGGAATGTGGAATCAATCTGAACAAAGACCGTTAGAAGGATTTGTATTCGCGGTAACTCCTTTTAACTTCGTGAGTATCGCCGGCAATTTACCGACAGCACCGGCCCTTATGGGCAATGTTGCCTTATGGAAACCGGCATCCTCTGCTGTTTATCCTACTTACTTCTTACTTAAATTATTCAAAGAAGCCGGTTTGCCCGATGGAGTTATCAATTTCATTCCGGGTCCTGGTTCAAAAGTTGGCCCCATTGTCATGAATAATGAAAATCTTGCCGGTATCCACTTTACCGGATCCACCGCAGTATTTCAAAATATGTGGAAAACGGTTGGTGATAATATTCATAAATATAAATCGTATCCGCGTATAGTTGGTGAAACAGGCGGAAAGGATTTTCTTATAGCACACGAATCTGCAGACACTGATGCCCTCGCAACTGCGATGACACGTGGAGCATTTGAATATCAGGGACAAAAATGTTCAGCGCTATCTCGCGTCTATATTCCTTCAACAATTTGGGCTGATGTTCGCAAAAAATATGTCAAACAAGTTGAATCTATCAAAATGGGAGACGTAGAAGATTTCGGCAATTTTGTAAATGCAGTAATAGATAAAGCAGCATTCAATTCTATTTCCCAATATATTGACTATGCAAAATCATCTAAAGATGCAGAAATCATTATCGGTGGTGGATATGATGACTCCAAAGGATATTTCATTGAACCAACCACAATTTTAACGACTGATCCACATTTCAAAACAATGGAAGAAGAAATATTCGGTCCTGTTTTGACGATATACATTTATGACCCGAAAAAGTGGAAAGAAACATTAAAACTTGTTGATTTAACATCGCCGTATGCGTTAACCGGCGCTGTATTTTCTAATGATCGTGAAAAAATAATCGAAGCGTCTAAGGCTTTAACACATGCGGCAGGAAATTTCTACATTAACGATAAACCAACCGGCGCAGTTGTGGGACAACAGCCATTTGGCGGAGGACGCGCCTCGGGTACCAATGACAAAGCCGGATCAATGTTTAATTTACTGCGTTGGGTGTCTCAGAGAACAATTAAGGAAACTTTCGTTCCTCCAAAAGATTATCGCTATCCATTTATGGAAAAAGAATGAATCAATATATGATAAATATTTTGTTTTACCGACAGAGATTTGGCTTCTGCTAATAAAATCCATTATATCTAAAGTGATTTGTACAATTAATTAAATAAAAAATATTAAAAGGAATAAAAAATGTCAAAAGTAAAAACAATAATTATGGGCGCAGCGGGTCGCGATTTTCATAATTTCAAGTTAATTTATCGTGATAATGATAAATATGATGTAGTAGCGTTCACAGCTACACAAATCCCCGATATCGACGGCCGCAAATATCCGGCTGAACTTGCAGGTAAACTTTATCCAAACGGAATCCCAATTCATGATGAATCTGATTTACAACAATTAATTGAAGATAATAATATTGAAGAAGTTGTCTTCTCCTACTCAGATATTATGCATGAAGATGTTATGCATAAAGCATCTAAGGTAATTGCTTGGGGCGCACACTTTAAAATGCTCGGCGGCGAACCAACTATGATAAAATCCGCTAAACCCGTCATCGCCATTGGCGCAGTTCGCACCGGATGTGGAAAAAGCCAAACTACCCGTCGTGTTGCACAAATATTGAAAGATGCCGGACTTAAAGTCGCTGCCATTCGTCATCCAATGCCTTATGGTGATTTGGTTAAACAAAAAGTGCAACGATTTGCTACTATCGAAGATCTTGCAAAACACAAATGTACTATTGAAGAAATGGAAGAATACGAACCGCATATAATGACCGGTACAATTGTGTACGCCGGAGTCGATTATGAAGCAATTGTGCGCGAAGCTGAAAAAGAAGCCGATGTTATCCTTTGGGATGGTGGTAATAATGATATGCCATTTTACAAACCTGATTTGAATATCGTTGTTGTTGATCCACATCGTGCAGGACATGAACGTCTTTACTACCCGGGTGAAACAAATTTATTAATGGCAGATGTCGTGGTAATCAATAAAATTGATACTGCTGATACCGAAGATATCGATGAAGTCCGTTGGAGCGTTCGCGATGCAAATCCAAACGCCGTTATAATTGATGCAGCTTCACCTATTTCGGTTGAAAATGCTGAGCTAATACTTGGTAAAACCGCATTGGTAGTAGAAGACGGTCCAACCTTAACCCATGGCGAAATGACCTATGGTGCAGGGATGGTTGCAGCGGAAAAATTCGGTGCGGCCGATGTTGTTGACCCACGTCCATATACCGTCGGTTCAATCAGTGAAACATTTGAGAAATATCCTGATATTGGCGAACTATTACCAGCAATGGGATACGGCGACCAACAGATGAAAGATTTGGAAAAAACCATCGCAAAAACCAAATGTGAAGTTGTAATTATCGGCACGCCGATTGATTTGCGACGTATAATTGACATCAAACAACCATCGGTCCGTGTAACTTATGATCTGCAAGAGATTGGGCAACCGACTTTAGTTGATGTTTTAAAACCATTTCTAAAATAAATGAAAACTACCATGATTGCCTTTGGGGGGAATGCACTTTCCCCCCGCGGTGAGGCCGGAACAATAATCAGGAAATAAAAATGAAAATTCATGAATATCAAGGAAAGGCAATATTACGGGAATACGGTGTAGCTATTCCTGATGGATATCCAGCTTTTACCGTTGATGAAGCAGTAAAAGTTTATGATAACTTAAATTCTAAGCTAGCAATCGTAAAAGCACAAATTCACGCCGGTGGGCGCGGAAAAGGTGGTGGGGTAAAACTTGCTCACAGCCGTGATGAAGTTGAGCGATTAGCGGACGAAATATTAGGTATGACTTTAGTTACCCATCAAACCGGACCGGAAGGCAAAGAAGTTCTACGTTTATTAATTGAACAAGGAGTTGATATCAATCGAGAACTTTACGCTGGAATCGTACTTGATCGTGAAAGTCGAAAATATACTTTTATGGTTTCCACCGAAGGTGGTATGGAAATAGAAAAAGTTGCTGCCGAAACACCTGAAAAAATAATTAAAGAATGGATTGACCCAAGCGTTGGATTACAGAGTTATCAATTACGGAATTTAGCTTTTGGCTTGGGCTTAAAAGGCGCTCAAATAAAAAATGGTATAAAAATATTAAATGCTCTTTGGAATGTGTTTGTAGATAAGGATTGTTCACTAATTGAGATTAATCCATTAGTAGTAACTAAGGATGATAACGTAATAGCATTAGATGCTAAAATTAATTTTGACGACAACGGATTATTTCGCCACAAGGAGTTGGTGGAATTACGGGATATTACCGAAGAAGATCCTGCCGAAGTTGAAGCAGGAAAATATCAATTAAATTATATTAAGTTAGATGGTAATGTCGGTTGCATGGTGAACGGCGCCGGTTTGGCGATGGCAACAATGGATATTATTAAATTATATGGTGGTGAACCCGCTAATTTTCTTGATGTCGGTGGTGTTGCAAATGCTGAAACAGTCGCCAATGGTTTCAAAATAATTTTATCTGATCCAAATGTTAAATCAATATTAATTAATATTTTCGGCGGAATTGTGCGTTGCGACCGAGTAGCGCAGGGTGTAATTGATGTAATGGAAACCGTTGCTGTCAAAATACCCGTTATTGTTCGATTGGAAGGAACCAACGCCACAGAAGCAGCTGATCTATTAAACAATTCAACGTTAGAATTTTTAGTTGCAAATAGTTTTGAAGAGGCCGCTAAGAAATCCGTAAAAGCTGCTCAGGAGGCAAAATAATGGCTATACTTGTTGATAATGACACAAGACTAATCATACAGGGTTTTACCGGGCAGGAAGGATCATTTCATGGCAGCCAAATTATTGAATATGGAACTAAAGTTGTTGGCGGAGTCACACCCGGGAAAGGTGGGCAAACTCATCTTAATATTCCTGTTTTTAACACAGTCTCTGAAGCCAAAACGGCTACCGATGCAAATACATCAGTCATATTTGTGCCGCCGGCATTTGCTGCGGACGCTATAATGGAAGCAGTTGCGGCAGAGCTTGATTTGGTTATATGTATCACAGAAGGTATCCCAACAAAAGATATGGTAGCTGTCAATCAATTCTTAAAAAATAAAAAGACTCGTTTAGTCGGACCAAATTGTCCGGGAGTTATATCGCCGGGAAAAGCAAAAGTTGGAATTATGCCGCGTTTCATCCATAAGCCGGGAAATATTGGAATTATATCGCGATCCGGTACTCTGACTTACGAAGCCGTACATCAGATCAGTATAAATGGAATGGGGCAATCTACCTCAATCGGTATTGGCGGTGATCCGATAAACGGTACTAATTTTATTGATGCTTTAGCTCTTTTCGCTAAAGACGATGAAACCGATGGTGTTGTTTTAATCGGTGAAATTGGCGGTACAGCAGAAGAAGATGCAGCTCAATGGGTAATCGATAATAATTTTACAAAACCAATTGTAGCATTTATCGCAGGTAGAACTGCACCACCTGGAAGACGCATGGGACACGCAGGTGCAATAATCGCCGGTGGGAAAGGAACTGCACAAGATAAAATGAAAGCACTTCAAGCGGCGAATATTGCCGTTGTAGAAAATCCTGCAGAAATTGGCATTAAAATGAAAAGTTTAATTAAATAGAGGAAACATGACAAATAGAACATTTGCAATAATTAAGCCCGATGCTGTGAAAAACAATTATTCCGGCAAAATAATTGATCATATTTTAAAATCTGATTTTAAAATATTAACAGCGCGATTAATGCGTATGACTCTCTCACAAGCTGAAGGATTTTATGGAATCCATAAAGGCAAACCCTTTTTCGAGGAATTAACTATTTTTATGTCTTCGGGTCCTTGTTGGGTATTAGCATTAGAAAAAGAAAATGCAGTTGAAGAATGGCGCAACACGATCGGCGCAACAAATCCTGTCAATGCAGATAATGGAACAATTCGTAAACTATATGCTACAAGTCTTGGTGAAAATGCAGTGCACGGCTCCGATAGTGATGAAAATGCTGCAATTGAGATTGGTTTTTTCTTTTCAGAGTCAGAATTGATTGCCTGTCAATAGATATTGTTTTTTACAAAATTGAGCGTCAAATTTAGAGCATATGTCATAAAAAATAATTAATAGGATAGTTATATGAATAAATTAATAGCTTTGGGATTTATTGTTCTAATGCTTTTTGGATGTCAGCAAGAATCCAAAACAGGAGTTATTGGACAACAATTCGTACTGAAAGCAGATGTACCTGATGAAGTTGGTACATTCGACTACATTTGGAAAATTACTGATTTGCCGGAAAGCAGCGAACTGATGTTATCTGATATTCAATTCTCCGAAGATGTGTCCCAAGCGATTTTTGTACCTGATGTGGCAGGACATTTTACAGTTCAAGTGACAGTTTGGATATACAATGATAAATTAGGAGCATTCGTCTTTAATTATGATATCACTGATACTCCATTAGAAGTTACTGCAGAGCAACAATCTAGAGATGATTGGTTGAATGAAACTGTCGAAGAAGCACCTTCCGTAGAAGAAATTGATGCAGAAATAGTTGACGAAATTGTAACGAATGAGACTAGTTCGGAACCAACAAAAAAACCAGATATAATCGCAGAAAAACCCGTAGCTACTCTAGCACAACCGGCTGTTATCACGGAAGCTAATTATACAATACAAGTTGCCGCCGAACCAACCGCTGAAGCTGCAGCACAGAATATCGATCGTCTAGTTAATGCAGGCTACGATGCTTATTCGCTCGAATATACAACCGAGGACAACAAAACGCTTTATCGGATAAGAATTGGTAAGTATGCAACTCGCGAAGAAGCATTGAAGACAGCCGATAAAATTACAAGTGACCGAGGTTTATCGACCTGGGTTACACAATACCAAAAATAACTTTTGAGGTAAAATATGGAACCAATAAAATTATATTTTGACGTTAGAGATATTTTTCGTTCTCCAAGATTAGCACTCAGTGGAAAAAAGATTTGGATATTTTTAAAAGCTAACCTATTTGGTTTTGCAATCTATTGGATTCTCTCATATATCGCCATCCTATTAAGTGGGACCAATTTTTATGATGCATTAAATAATTTTGGATTATATCCATGCATATTTAGCGTAGATAATGCATCATTAATATCCCACATAATATATTGGATTGGTATATCGATTTGGGTTATATTAATATTTTTTGCCTGTACTGCAGTATCAAGAATTACATACAAACAACTTAAAGGAGATGATTTTTATTCAGTAGCAGATGCAAGAAATTTTGTAAAAAATCATCGGTATCCAATTATATTGAGTTGGATTTCAATTATACTTATTGCAGGTTTTTTTAGTCTTGGAGCAATCGTCTTTGCACTGATTGGAAAAATTCCGTATATCGGTGAATTACTATTTGCAGTGTTATATATTGTATATTTCTTCGGATCAGTATTCACTGTATATACATTAATCGTGTTTATTACATCATTGATATATAGTCCGGCAATTGTGGCAACAATGGAAGAAGATACAATGGGAACTGTTTTCCAGAGTTATTCTATTACTTGGTCACAACCATGGCGATTAGTACTATATCATCTAATACTGCTGCCTATTTTAGTAATTGGAGTTACAATTTTCAAATGGTTCTGGTTTGCGGGATATAAATTGATAAACGTAATATTCGGCGCTGATTGGTTAATGAGTATAAAACTTCAAAACATAGTTGGATGGGCAACCGATTTAGTAAATCCGCAATTTGGTTTTTGTAATTCCATGAAGTGCACAACAACCGCTGAGAATTCGGTATGCCAACAAACATTACTATCATTTCAAGATGGAACTGTATTATCAGGCACAGAATATATTGCCGGTACAATTATTGCACTAATTCTTTTTATTCTCCTTATGTCAATAGTTTCCTATGGATTATCTATATTATCTGTTGGTGAAACAATTATGTTTACAATATTTAAGAAGAAATCTAATGACGAGAACATATTAGATCGCAGTGATGAAGATGATATCTCTGACGATGAATCTGATAAAATTATTGAAGATGATATTGGAGAAGAAAAAGACAATTCTACTGCTTAATTTTCTCTGATTTAAACTTGTTTAAACTTTATTAAATCCTTACTTTTGCAGCCAAAATATGAAGCTTTATCGTACTGAATTAGATAAAGGAATTAGCAAAAAGTTATTTGATATTGATACAAATCAATTTCAGTTAGATGAATTAAACTTTTATGAAGATACAATTAAAGGAGAATTATCTGCTGAGCGAAGTTCAAATGGTTATCACATCAGCGGTACCATATATATTCCGTTTGAACAGACTTGTGACCGTTGTTTGACTAACTATCATAATCTGAAAAATGTTGAATTTAATTTTTGGTTTACTGATGAAAATGAACTTTTACAAGATGACTCTGATGATGTTTTATATTTATCCAAAAACGATGATGAAATTGATTTAAAGACATTATTCCGGGAACTAATCTTCTTAGAAGAACAAATGAAACATATTTGTAGTGAAGATTGTAAAGGTCTTTGCTCGAATTGTGGCACAAATCTAAATGAAGGGAATTGCAGGTGTTCCACTGAAGAAAAAGATAGTCCCTGGAAAGAATTAAAAATTTTACAAGGCACCGCCTTAAATATTCGGAGAAAAAATGGCATTACCAAAAGTTAGACAATCAAAAGCACGTGGTCGCAAACGTCGCACACATTATAAATCACAAAATGTTTCGTATATGACATGTCCACAATGTAGTGAAACAAAGATGCCGCATCATGCATGTCCGAATTGCGGTTATTATCGAGGAAGACCGGTTATTTCTGCTGCTGCTGAGTAACCCTATTTTATGAAATTTGTTTTAGACGCCATGGGTGGCGATAGTGCACCAAAAGCTGCTGTGCATGGTGCTTTAAAGGCATTAACTGTTACACCAAACGATGTACAGTTGATTCTAATTGGTGATAAAAATGCAATCACCAATGAATTTAACAGCAGTATTCCCGCCCGAATTTCTATACATCACACAACACAAACTATCGAAATGCACGATTCCGGATCTAAAGTAATTAAAACTAAACCTGACTCACCAATTGTTCAGGGTATTCGGTTAGTTAAAAACGGCATGGCCGATGGGTTTATCAGTGCCGGACATACCGGTGCAGTTATGACAGCGGCTACACTTTTACTGGGTCGTATACCCAATGTAAAAAGGCCGGCTCTTACTGCTTATATACCATCGGAAACCGGCGGAAAAGTGATCTGTGATGTCGGTGCAAATCCGGATGCTAAACCGGAACATTTACTACAATTTGCTATTATGGCTTCACTTTATTTGGAATTTGTTGAGAAACAAAAGAATCCAATAATTGGTTTAATCAACATTGGTGAAGAACCTAGCAAAGGGAGCGAACTGTATAAAGAAGCAAACATATTATTAAAAAAAGAACTCCCAAACTTTTATGGTAATGTAGAGGGAAGACATCTTCTTGATAGTGAAGCAAATGTATTAATTTGCGATGGATTTGTTGGAAATATAATTCTCAAGTTTGGTGAGGGTTGGATGAATATATTTTATAATTCCATCAAATCCGGCATAAATAGTAGTTTACGTTATAAACTTGGCGGATTACTTATAAAACCCATATTCAATAAGATCAAGAAAAAATATGATTATGAGGAACATGGAGGAACTCCCTTGTTAGGTGTGAATGGAATTACAATTGTTTGTCACGGCAGCTCCGGTCCAAAATCCTTTTTAAACTCCATATTATTAGCAAAAAAGAGTATCGATAATAAATTAATCGAATATACAAAAACCGAATTAGCCGCTCACCTAGAAGCATATAAATGAAAGCAACGATAACCGCGACGGCTAAATACCTACCGAAACGAGTTTTATCTAATTTTGATTTAGAAAAAATGGTCGACACATCCGATGAATGGATTAGAACAAGGACTGGAATTGTGACTCGTCATATTGTATTAGAAGGACAAGCTTCAGCTGATATGGCAACCGAAGTTGCCAAAATCCTTTTAGAACGTTCAAATACTGATAAAAATGAAATAGACTTAATAATTATAGCTACTGTGACGCCTGATACAATGTTGCCATCAACTGCGGCCCGTGTACAACACAATTTGGATGCTCATAATTGTTGGGGATTTGATCTTTCCGGTGCATGTACCGGATTCTTATATGCTTTGGAAACAGGTGCAAAATTTGTTGAATCAGGTAATTATAAAAAGGTCATGATAATTGGTGTGGACACGATGAGTTCGATTGTTGATTATACTGACCGAAATACTTGCGTTATATTTGGCGACGGTGCAGGGGGTGTATTGCTTGAACCTAGCGAAAGCCAAAATGGTATAATTGATTCCATATTAAGGATTGACGGTGCAGGCGGCGACTCACTTATAATGCCGGGAGGGGGAAGTTTACATCCTGCTTCGGCAGATACTGTCAAGAAAAAAATGCACTATGTACATCAAGATGGTAAAACCGTATTTAAATTTGCTGTAAAAGGAATGGCCGATATTAGCTCTGAAATTATGAAAAAAAATGGTTTTACCGGCGATGATATTAAATTATTTATTCCACACCAAGCTAATAAACGAATTATTGATGCCGCAGCAAAACGATGCGGAATTCCCGATGAACATGTTTTAATAAATATTGATAAATATGGTAATACCACAGCTGCGACAATTCCCATCGGAATGGACGAAGCAGTATCCGATGGAATTATTAAAGACGGCGATCTAGTATTAACATCCTCATTTGGAGCCGGTTTTACATGGGGCTCAATGTTAATAAGATGGGGTAAATAGTGAAAACAGTTTTTTTATTCCCCGGACAAGCATCTCAGAAAGTTGGAATGGGATTAGATTTATATCAAGATACTGATTTAGGTAGAAAGTACTTTGATTTAGCTAATGATATAATGGGAATTGATCTTAAAGAAATTATATTTAGCGGTCCGGATGAAACTTTAAAACAAACACAATTCACACAACCTGCCATATATTTAGTAAGTGTTATTTTAGGGGAATTACTTTTACGGAGAAATATTGTACCAATTGCAGCTGCAGGTCATAGTTTAGGAGAATATTCAGCTTTGGTCATAAGCGGAGCTTTTAATTTTGAAACCGGATTAGAGCTCGTTAAACTTCGTGCTGAAAGCATGCAAAAAGCCGGAGAAATTATGAACGGTACAATGGCTGCGATTATAGGATTAGATAAAGATAAAGTTGAAGAAATTTGTGGACAAAGTAATGAAAAAGGAATTGTTGTTCCCGCAAATTTCAATGCACCGGTACAAATTGTAATTTCAGGTGAAGTAAAGGCAGTAAAATACACTATGAACCTAGCTAAAGAAGCTGGAGCCAGAAAAGTAATTGAGCTCAATGTGAGCGGTGCATTTCATTCACCTTTAATGACAAATGCAAAAGAAGCATTATCAGATAAGCTTAATTCAATTGAAATTTCTGATGCAAATTTCCCAATCTATTCCAATGTGACTGCAAAACCTGTTGTTAAATCTGAGGAAATTAGAGAAAGATTAATTCAACAATTAGAAAACGCTGTTCTTTGGCAAGACACTATATTAAATATGATTAAGGACGGTGTTACCAATTTTATTGAAGTAGGCCCGGGACGAGTTTTGCAGGGATTAACTAAACGAATTGATAGAAATGTTAATTCATCAGGCATTGAAACAAATAATGATGTAAATTCTTATACTAATGAATAATTTAGAAAATAAAGTTGCGATTATAACTGGCGCTTCACGCGGCATCGGCAAAGTTATTGCTGAGGAAACTGCCAAAGCAGGCGCTAAAACAGTTTGCGTTAGCAGATCACTTTCGGACGTTGAGAAAGTTGCCAAATATATAAATGAACAGGGTTTTACTTCTATCGCAATGGCTTGCGATATAACCAATGGTGAACAATATCAAGAACTCGTTAAGTCTGTTAATGAAAAATTTGGTTCTATTGATATACTAGTTAATAATGCAGGAGTTACAAAAGATGGTTTAATAATGCGCATGTCAGAAGACGATTGGGACGTTGTTATTGATACAAACTTAAAGGGTGCATTTAACGGAACTAAAGCGGTTACAAGACATATGATGAAACAGCGCAGTGGCCGAATAATAAATATTTCATCGGTGGTTGGATTAATTGGAAATGCCGGACAAGCTAACTATGCTGCATCTAAAGCTGGCTTGATCGGCCTAACAAAAGCAACTGCCAAAGAATTGGCATCTAGGGGAATTACAGTAAATTGCATTGCCCCTGGATATATTGAAACCGACATGACTAATCGGTTACCTGAAAAAATAAAGAACGCTTTGATTGAGCAAATTCCGTTGGGTCGCATTGGCCAAGCAACAGATATTGCTGCATCAGTGTGTTTTTTAGCATCTGAAGAAGCCGGGTACATAACTGGACAAACATTCACCGTGGATGGTGGAATGGTAATGTCATAAATAAAGAGGTAAAAATGAATACAGCTGAGAAAATTAAAGAAGCAATAATTGATAAACTTGGAGTTGAAGAATCTCAAATCACACCTGAAGCATCTTTTATTGATGATCTTGGTGCTGACTCTCTTGATACAGTTGAATTAATTATGGCGCTTGAAGAAGAATTTGACCTAGAAATTCCTGATGAAGATGCAGAGACTTTAACAACAGTTAAAGCCGTGATGGATTATATAGAAGAGAAATTAAAATAACAATAACGATTTATGTCAAAACCTAAAGTTGTTGTAACAGGTGTTGGGGCAATTGCCCCCAATGGCAATAATGTAGAGTCATTTTGGTCAGCATTAATTGCCGGTAAAAGTGGCATTGATTCCATTAAAAGTTATGATACAACTGATCATTCAGTTACTATCGCCGGTGAAGTAAAGAACTTTGATTACGAAGACCATCTCGATAGAAAAGATACCCGAAAACTTGACCGATTCTCAATATTTGCACTTGTTGCCGCTAAAGAGGCAATTGATAATTCAAAATTAGATTCAAGTACATTAGACCCAGATAAAATTGGTGTAATACTAGGTTCCGGCGTGGGTGGAGTTGCAACTTTAATTGAACAACAAAATGTAATACAAGACCGAGGACCAAAACGGGTGTCTCCACATTTCGTCCCAAAAATGATTGCCAATATTGCTGCAGGACATATCGCAATCCGATGGAATTTAAAAGGACCAAATCAAACGATTGTATCCGCTTGTGCTTCCGGTACAGATGCAATTGGGATCGCTCTGCGATTAATACAAGCAGGCGATGCCGATGCCATAGTAACAGGTGGTTCAGAAGCAAGTGTGCTTCCATTAACAATTGCAGGTTTCGCAAATATGCGCGCGTTATCAACTCGCAATAATGATCCACAAGCTGCAAGCAGGCCATTTGACCTTGATCGTGATGGATTTATTTTGGGCGAAGGAAGCGGAATCTTAGTTATTGAAACAGAAAAACACGCATTGGCTCGTAATGCACCAATTCTCGCGGAATTAGCAGGTTATGCTGCAACTGATGATGCATATCATGTTACTCAACCCTCAGAAGGTGGTATCGGTGGTGCTAAGGCTATGCAACGAGCAATCGCAAATGCTGGATTGAATCCAAAGGATATAAGTTATATTAACGCTCATGGTACGTCTACTCCCTATAATGATAAAAACGAATCAAAAGCAATTAGAGCAGTTTTTGGGGAATATGTTGACAAACTTAAAGTTAGCTCAACAAAATCGATGACGGGTCATCTGCTTGGTGCTAGCGGTGCTGTTGAAGCAATAGCGTCTGTTAAGGCAATACAGCAACAAATTGCGCCACCAACAATAAATTATCAAACTCCTGATCCTGAATGCGTCTTAGACTATATACCTAACAAGGCACAGTCATTTGAGATAAATTCAGTAATGTCTAATTCATTTGGATTTGGCGGTCATAATGGAGTTCTGGTATTTAAGAAATACAGATATAGTACTTAGGTTCAATTATCCTCAAATTTTTTCAAAAACTTTTTCGTGTTAAGCATGATTTATCGATACTCGAAAAAGTAATTCAATATCGATTCAATGATCTAAAGATGCTTCATCAAGCCTTTACTCACAGATCCCTTAATTCCGAACCAAAAAAGAATTACGAACGTCTAGAGTTCCTTGGAGACGCTGTACTTGATATTATTATAAGCAAACTGCTTATGGCTGAATTTCCCGCAGGAGATGAAGGATTATTAACAAAAAAAAGAGCAGCCATAGTTCAAAGAAGCTTCTTAGCGTCAATAGGCGAATCCCTTAGCTTGCTAAATTATCTTCGCATTGATCAAGGAATTGATATTACACAAAATAAAGTCGCAACAAAGCAAAATGCTAATTTGGTTGAAGCAATAATTGGCGCTGTTTACTTAGACGGTGGTTTGGAACCATGCAGAGCTTTAGTGCAAAGATTGATATGGACTCATCGAAATGAAGCTTGGAAAGCAACAAATTATAAAGGCAGATTGATTGAATATTGTCATTCAAATTCATTCGAGAGTCCATTGTTTCACACTACAAATGTATCCGGTCCTGATCATGATAAAATATATGAAATTTACGTTCAAATAGGCGATAGGATTTTTCCAACAGCCATCGAATCAAATAAAAAAGCCGCAGAACAAACTGCGGCTTCTAATGCTATAACAATTCTAAATGGAATTGACAGTTAAAAAATTAATCTATTTCTTCTAGGGCTTCTTTCAATTTATTAATTTTTTCAACTGGAGATGGGTCCGTATTATGCAAAATTGCACACCAATAGCTAAGCCAATCACCATAATTTATTAAATCGAGCAATCGTTCCAAATTATTCGCACCTTCTGCATTTACTTCGTGCTGCATAATATCAATACCATCTAAAATTGATTTCGTAATATCCTGCCGAGCACGTACCCGCTTATTGTCATTTTTATCTCTTAGCCATATCACAGATAATTCGGACAATAAATCAGGATTGTTACCCCAACCAACTATTTCATTGTGATTCAATTCCGGTAATTCATTGTGATAAGCAAGCATTTTAGAATTTTCACATAATTGCCCTTTCCATCGCAAAGCGACTACCCCTGTTGTGTCGGTAGCTCCGTAAATTATTGGTATCATTCCATAAATGTCCTTTGCCATCGTATATATCGGATTTGATGAGTCTCCAATTGAATATGTATCTCGTTTGTTTTCTAAAGAAACTATTGAACTTGAAAGATCATCAATTAACGAATTGGATATATGTCCAATTTTATTAAGCAAATACAGCATAGGAACAAAAGAGTAAGCTAAAGCCGCTCGAGGCTGGAGTCCCCCCGGGATTGTAATTAGGTCGAATCCTTTAGCTTGAAATATTTCTGCTAATTGACCTCCTGTAGAGATACCGCAAATCATTGCTCCTTTTTTCAATGCATCTTCATAAGCACTCAATGATTCTTCGGTATTGCCGGAGTAGGAAGAACAAATTATAAGAGTCTTTTCATTTACCCAATTTGGTAACGAATAATTTCGATTTACATAAAAAGGTATCCTCAATTCTTGGTGAATTAGTGTCTTGACAACATCTCCGCCAATTGCCGAGCCACCCATTCCTGCAACAATTATATTATTGCATACGGAATAATTGTTTTTCAAATTAATTTGTTCACCAATTCCAATGGCTTCTTGAATTTGATCCGCAAATCGGTAAATAGCTCCGAACATATCTTGTGGGTCAATTTGTGATTTATACATTACTTTTTCCTTTTCCAAACAAATTCAGTTAGTTGTTCTAATTGTTCTCTTTTCTCTTTCGGTATAATTTCCAAGTTCTTTTGAGCAGCTTCTGTATATTTTTTTGCCATATTTTTCGCTGATTCCAAAATTCCATTCTCATCAAAGTACTCGCGCAATTTTTCTAATGCTACTTTAATATCACTATTTATCGTATCATCCCATATCTTCTTCCACCCTTTTGCATCATTTTCACGTGCTAAAACGGTTAGAATAGTTTGTTTCCCGGCAATTAAATCACTGCCTAAACTTTTACCCATAGATTTAGAATCACTAAATATTTCTAATATATCATCTTGAATCTGAAATGCCATCCCCAAATTCAATCCAAAAGATTGTAATTCATTTATTACTAAATCGGGTTGATCTCCTAAGATGCCCCCCAATTCAGCACTGAATCCAATCATCCAACCAGTTTTCTTTTTTATCATAGTCAAATATTGGTCTAGGACTATTCCGTGATTATGTTCAAATTCTTTATCATATGCCTGCCCCTCACAGACATATAATGTTGCTTTATTAAAAGCGTCAACAGCTTTTAACGGATTTATTTTTACTTTGGTAATCAGGATTTGTGCAATTGCATAAATCCCGTCTCCTGCAAGTATTGCCGTCGATTCATCCCATTTTTTATGTACTGTTGCCTTTCCGTGCCGAAGATTATCTTGATCCATTATATCGTCATGTACTAAGGTAAAATTGTGTAACAACTCAACTGCTAACCCGGCATTTAATAGATCAGCTTTATCTACACCATATACAATACCAACAAGATTTACAATAATTGGACGAAGCCGTTTACCCTTACCTTCCATTATGTACTTGATAGGATCATAAATATACTTTGGTTCAGAATCCAATGGAAAACTTTGAAGTTTTTCATTGATTTCAAAACGAAGCTGTTCGATTTGATCTAAAAATGAATCAGTTACCAACTTCTATCTCCAATTTTCCGATTGTTAATAATTTAGATAACACTAAATCCTTAATTTCTTCCATGCGTTCCAGAGTATTAGCCTCAAATCGGCAAACAATTACGGGTTGCGTATTCGATGAACGAACTAATCCCCAACCATCTCCGAATTTTATCCGTACTCCATCAATTGTTGAACAATCATAATTCGCTTTAAAATATTCTTCTGCCTCTTTAGCGATGCGAAATTTCTCTTCGTCAGATTCACAAGCCATACGCATTTCCGGCGTAGAATAATATTTTGGCAATACTGCCTTTAGTTCAGATAATGTTTTATCAGTTCTTGATAATAGTTGTACAAGACGTGCCGCTACATACAATGCATCATCAAATCCAAAAAAATCATCTGCAAAAAAAATGTGACCACTCATTTCTCCGCCAAATTTGCAATTTAGTTCAGCCATTCTTTGTTTTATTAATGAATGTCCCGTTTTCCACATTACCGGTGTACCACCGTATTTTACTATCATTTCCTCTAAAGCTTGCGAACACTTTACATCAAAAAGAATTTCATCTCCTTTTTCAACGATTTCCGGTAAAAATAATGCCATTAATTGATCTGCCCAAATTATTCCACCGGTTTCATCAACCACTCCAATGCGGTCAGCATCGCCGTCAAAGGCGATTCCTGCGTCATATTTTCCGGTTTTCATTAATGTAATCAGATCAGCTAAATTCTCTTTCACAGTCGGATCAGGATGATGATTAGGGAAATTCCCATCGACATCACAATACAATTCCTTTAATTCAATACCTAATAATTTGAATATTTCCGGAGCGTTAACACACGCGGCTGCATTACCACAATCCATTACAACTTTCGTCGGTTTCTCGATTGTTATTTTATCAAGTATCATAGCTTTGTAATCTGGTAAAATATCATATTCGGAAGAATTTCCTTTTCCTTCAATAAAGTCTTGATTTGCAATTATCTTTCGAATTTCTTGGATGGCATCACCGTATACTGCTTTTTTAAAAAGCGATAATTTAAAACCGTTAAATTCCGGTGGGTTATGGCTTCCGGTTATTTGAACTGCTCCGTCTATATCTAATTTAAACATACTATAATAATTAACAGGTGAAGGTATAATTCCGATATCTACTACATCAAGACCTGTCGCTAACAATCCTTTCTTAAAACTTTGTTTTAATTCAGGGGTGGTTAATCTCACATCTCCGCTTAACGCCACTTTTTTAGCGCCTAGTTTTGATGCGTAGGTTCCATATCCACGTCCTAACATTTCTACTACATGGGGCGGAAAATCTGTCTTTACTTCACCACGTATATCGTATTCTCTAAAAATATATTTATTAATGTTCATCGTCTCTTTATCCAATTATTTATAATGTTAAAATTAAGGTATTTCGTTGATTTAACGAATTAATGATTCTGTTTTTTAGATTGAAATATCACCAATAATATTTCTCAAATTTCCATTATATTTATTATATAATTTTTCTGCTTCTGTTTTGGAACAAGATTTATTTACCATAATCAAGGCAGTTTTCACTGAGCCTCCGGAATCTATCAAAGCTTTACCTGCTTCTTTGTAATTAAGATTTGTTAATTTTTCTATAATTCTTGTTCCACGATCACGCAATTTTTCATTAACCACTTGAAGATCAACCATTAGATTTCCATATACTTTCCCCATCTTAATCATGGTTGTAGTTGATATCATATTTAATATTAATTTTGTGGCAGTACCTGCTTTCATCCGAGTTGAACCTGTTATTATCTCCGGACCTAAATCCGCTGAAATTACAACGTCATAATTTTCCGATTCTACAGGATTTGGATTAGAGACCAAAAAGACCGTATGACAACCAATTTGTTTACCATATTTCAATCCGGCAATTACATAGGGAGTCGTACCGCTACTGGCGATGCCAATTAGAACATCTCCCTTTTTTATATCTATTGCATTTAAATCGGTAATTGCGTCATCCGGTATATCTTCCGCTGATTCGATCGATCTGAATACAGCTTCAGTTCCTCCGGCAATTACTCCCGTAAACCATTCTCGCGGTGCTGAAAAAGTAGGGGGTATTTCCGAGGCATCTAAGATACCTAATCTACCACTTGTCCCCGCTCCAATATATATGATACGGTTACCATTTTTAAGAGCGGTAACTGTAAACTCAACGACTTTTTCGAGTTCAGGTATTACCTTTTGTACTGCAGATGAAATTATACTATCTTCTTTATTTATGAGCTCGAGTATCTCTAAAGTTGATAATTTATCTATATCAATCGAATGTGGATTCTGTTTTTCTGTTATTAGATCACTACACACGGAATACACCATTATGTTTTCAAATCACGGCGAATCGGTTTACCGAATATCATCAATATTGCAAAAGATAATATACTACCAAGAATAAGAGAGAACCACAGATTGCCGCCATAACCAATTACAAGATAACCTACTATCAAGGCGATGATTCCAACGGTTAACGCATAAGGTAATTGAGTACGGACATGGTCAATATGGTCGGCTCCTGAAGCGGTTGAGGATAAAATTGTTGTGTCAGAAATTGGAGAACAATGGTCCCCCAAAACCGAACCGGAAAGAATTGCTGCAAATGTGCTGACAAAAATGGGGGAAGCAACTATTTCATCGGGAGTTCCCTGTATTAACTGCATTGCCATCGGCATTACAATCGGAACAAGAATTGACATTGTCGCCCATGATGTACCGGTAGAAAAACTTATTGCAGCTGCGGTTAGGAAGATAACAGCAGGTAGAATTTGGGGGGTTAGGAAATCTGATGAAATCTCAACTAAAAATTGTGCTGTCCCCAAATCTTCGGATACTTTTCCAAGTGTCCAAGCCAAAACTAAAACCGCGCACCCCAATAACATTGAACGTGCACCATTCAGCCAAGCATTCATCGCTTTATTCAGCGACAATAATCTTTTACTAACTGTTATTATTATTGCAATAATCCCGGCGGTATATGATCCCCACATTAGGGCAGCATACGAGTCAGCACCACCAATAATATTACGAATCGAAGGAGTCATTCCTGCTTCTAATGCTCGCCTTCCCGTGATAAATAATCCCAACATAGCAATTAAAACAACACCGATTATTGGAATTATCGCATTAGTCCAATGAGATGATTTGCTGAATTGATCATCAGAGTCGATTTGTGAAGTGTCGGTCATTGGATTGGCACCCGGTCTCATAACTGCGCCGGTTAGAACAGCACGTCGCTCGGCTTTATACATTGGGCCGAAATCTCTGCGTGATATTGTATTCATCAAGATAAATACAAGCGTTAATAAACAATAAAAAGAATATGGTATACTTCTAAGAAATGTTATATACGGGTTCTCTGTTACACCAAATTGTTCATATGGTCCATTTAGTAAACTCATTTGAAAAATTGACCATGTACTTATTACAGCCAAACTTGCAACCGGAGCTGCTGTTGAATCCACAAGATATGATAATTTTTCACGAGAAATACGCAATTTATCTGTTAATGGTCGCATCATATTGCCAACTAATAAGGTATTGGCGTAGTCATCAAAGAAAATAATAACTCCCATGACCACTGTCATTACCTGTCCCTGTCGACGTGATTTTGCATGGCGAACTGCAATATCCACAATGCCGCGCATACCACCATTTGCAGAAATAACGCCGATCATTCCACCAAATCCTAAAGTAAATAAAATAATTGCAGCATGACTTGTATCGGCTAAAGAACCAATTAAATATGTGTCAAGTGTAGTAAGAAAACCATCTATTAAATTAGCTTTTAGAATAGTTACTCCAATCCATATCCCCGCAAATAATGATACTAAAGTTTCCCTTGTGACTAGAGCCAATATAATCGCCACTAAAGGCGGTAAAATCGATAACCAATTCGGGGAACTTTCAACACCATTTTGTTCGGCAAGCAACATTCCAAAAGAGAATAGTATTGTGACGGAAATTTTTATTCGGTTTGACATTTGATTGTTAAAGTTAGAGGAGTTAACAATATTAGTGCAATTTATTATCGCATTAAATTATCATGTTTATAACTTAAATTCGCAATCTTATATTTAGAACAAACGCTTACAAATGAAGAAACTTGATATATATTTATTGCGGCAATTCATAACCATTCTCACAATGGCAATTTTGGGATTTGTCACAGTGTTTGTTATCGTTGATTTGATTGAAAACATCGACAAATTCATTGATAATTCAGTACAATTAAGAATCATATTTCTATTTTATTTATATACTCTGCCTTGGTTTTTTAGTATCGGTTTACCGATGGCAACTCTGATTGCTACAGTTTTTAGCATCGGATTAATGGCAAAACGGAACGAATGGACAGCAATGAAATCTTCCGGAATTAGTCTATATAGAATTGCCATTCCACTATTATTAGCTGGAATTGTCCTTAGTTATATATCCTACGAACTTGATAATAATCTTGTTACAAAAGGAAATGAAAAAGTAACTGAAATCGAGCAAAAACATATGCGTAAAAATGCCCGTAGAAATACTTTCCGTATAAACAAGATTTTACATGATGTGCTATTGCAGAAACATGAAACTACACATATTTCTCTAGCTAAATATTCCATCAATGGAATGGAAGCAGATAACGCAACAATATTGTCTTTAGAGAACGGATTCATTTCCCAAAGGATAGATGCGCGGAAAATGTTTTGGAATGACTCATTATTACTATGGAATATCAATAGTTATTCTATTCGTAAATTTGACGATAGTGGAGAAGAAATTGAAGCACTCATTTCTATAAAGGACACGCTGATTAATGTCAATTTTATACCTGATGATATAACCAAGCAATTCAAATCACCGGACGAAATGAATTACCGTGAATTGACTGAACGAATATTATTATTGAAAGAGAATGGTGTAAAAACAGTTAGATGGGAAGTTGCTCGGTATAATAAAGTATCATTTGCATTCACCAGTTTGATTGTTATCCTATTCGGATTACCATTAGCAGTATCTAAACAAAAAGGCGGTTTGGCATTTGCTGCCGGAATGAGTGTTTTTGTGATTTTTGCATATTATGCATTTATAAAATTCGGACAATCTTTGGGATATAAAGAAGTCCTTGATCCATTTATTTCCGCGTGGATCGGCAATGTAATTTTTGCTATGGGAGGACTCATTTTATTGTTTTCAGTTAGAAAATAATATCAATATACTCATATTGTCATCCATGCGACAGTAAGTCGCCGCTTTCAATCCTAATATCATATCAATGAAATCGTTAAATAACAGGAGAATATTAATGAAACATTTTAATAAAATATCAAAAGTATTATTGATTGTAGTGGCCATAGTCGGTCTTGCTATTGGCATGTCATCAGGTTATGGTGATAAAAAATCGACTGATAATGCTAACTCAACTATTAGTGCAGACAATACTTTAATGGATAGCAAATGTGGCGAAGGTAAGTGCGGTGGCGACAATGTCAAAGCTGAAGTCTCTGATAAAGTTGGTGAAGCCAAAGAAGCTGTTACAGATGCTAAATGTGGCGAAGGTAAATGCGGTGGCGATGATGCCAAAATTACAGTTACTGATAAAGTAAGTGAAACTAAAGAAGCCGTTACAGACGCCAAATGTGGCGAAGGTAAATGCGGATAGACATATAGTTAATAATTAAATTATCGAAGGCGGGCGATAAAACGCCTGCCTTTTTTATTCAATAGGATTTTAAAAATGAAAATATTAAATAATATTATAAATTTTTTAGAAAAGTTAAAGGATATACCATCATTATTATTTCGTTTAGTATTAGCGTATGGCTTTTATGGAACCGCTATGATGAAACTTAAGAATTTCAATGGTATTGTCGAATGGTTCAGTGGCATGGGAATGCCTTTACCGAAATTGAATGCATTTTTAGCAACAGGAACTGAAACAGCCGGCTTTGTGTTGATATTTCTTGGTCTAGCAACCAGGTTAATTTCAATTCCTTTAATGGTAGTGATGATCGTTGCCATAATAACTGTTCACTTAGGCAATGGATTTGAAGCCGGGAATAACGGTTTTGAAATCCCAATTTACTATTTGCTTATGTTGTTCAGCCTGCTAATAACAGGTCCGGGTAAAATTAGTCTCGATGCTTTAATCACTAAATTCTACAACAAAAAATAGTAAGTATTGTCGGCGGTTAATTGTAATATACAATGTTTCATTATGTTAGATCCTGACGTAAAATCTGTTACAGACAAGTATATTAATAAAAAAATTAATCGCCGATCTTTTTTATTAGCGACAGGCGTTTTTGCGGGTAGCGTCACCTTCGGTTGTTTATTAACTTATTATTATAAAAGTTCTCGAAAGTCTCCACCCTTTAATCAATCTCAAGATAGAATATTGCAGGAAGCACAGGAGTATCTTTTTCCGCATTCCGATGATTCACCGGGGGCTAATGATATCAATTCACTTCATTATCTGCACTTCGTATTAACCGATCCGGACATTGATCAAGATAATAAAAATGTACTTATCAGCGGTGTCGACTGGCTCGAAGAAGAATGTCAGTCAACATTTAATAAATCATTCATTAAGTTATTATCTGAGGAAAAAGATACCATATTTAGAACAATCGAAAAATCAAATTGGGGTTCACGCTGGCTTTCTTTAAACCTTATCTATATTTTTGAAGCATTATTGTCCGATCCAATTTATGGTAGCAATCCTGATGGAATTGGGTGGAAATGGTTAGAACACACTCCGGGAATGCCTCGTCCTACATCTGAAAATATGTACGGAAAATTATGAGCTACGATTATGACATATGTGTAATTGGTTCGGGGGCCGGTGGTGCACCGATCGCTTATGAGCTCGCAAAAGCAGGCAAATCTGTTGTAGTGCTCGAAAAAGGACCATGGTTCAGAACTGAGGACTTTACGAAAGATGAACTATCCTGTTGTCGTAGAAGTGTTTACACGCCAAACCTAAGAGATGAGCAGCATGTAATTGAAGATAGAAATAGCAATAATGAATGGATAGGGAAATCCACATTTGATAGCGGGCGTGATTTTTGGAATGGTAATATGGTCGGTGGCTCATCCAATTTGATGAGCGGATATTTTCATCGGCTAAAGCCGGTAGATTTTCGATTATTGTCGGAGTTTGGAACAATTGAAGGCGCCAATATTGTTGATTGGCCTATTTCTTACGATGATTTAGAACCATATTATACAAGAGTAGAACAAATTGTAGGAGTTTCTGGTAAAGTTGTAAAGCATCCTTATCTAGAACCACGTTCGACTGAAAATTTTCCATTTTCACCCACTGCAGAAAATCCAATTACGAAAAACATTGATAAAGCTTGTAGAAAATTAGGGTATCATTCTATTCCAACTCCTCGAGCAATCCTATCGCAAAATGCACTAGGCCGCAATTCATGTTCATATTCCAATTATTGCGGCAGCTATGGTTGTTCCACCGGTGCAAAAGGAGGAGCAATGACTGCATTAATAAATAAGGCAATAAAGACGGATAATTGTAAAATCATACAAAATGCTACGGTATATAAACTATCGACCGACAATACAGGTAAAATTGATTCAGTAAAATATTATGACAAAACCGGGGTAAGCAAATCAATTACAGCTCGCATTTTTGTTGTTGCATGTCAGGCTTCTGAATCGGCACGATTACTTCTAATGTCTCCCGGATCAAAACATAAATACGGTTTAGCAAATAATACTAACCAAGTTGGTAAAAATTTAATATACTCCGGAGGCGGATCGGGAAACGGTGATATTCTATATAAAAATTACAATGATACTGAATTTGCTAGATTAAAGATTCGTGGTTTATTCGTAAATCGTTCCTTACAAGATTGGTATATTATCGATGATAATTCTTTTGGTAAACGCTCCAAAGGTGGCACAATTGATTTTCTATTCCGACACGCTAACCCGATCAGTAAAGCAAATTCACAAAAATGGGGTGAAGATGGTTTGATTTGGGGAAAACCTCTTCAAGATAAGATAAAATCATATTTTACCGAAGGAAGACACTTAAGATTTGAAGTATTTAATGATTGGCTGCCAACCGATAATTGTTTTGTAACACTTGATCCGAACGTTAAGGATAAGTGGGGCAACCCGGTTGCACGTATCCGCGTTGGGAATCATCCCCACGATCTAAAGGTAGGTAGACATTTAGCAAATAAAGCTGTTTCTGTTTTAAAAGAAATGGGTGCAGAAAATATTAGTTCAAATATTAGCGGTTCTCCCCCACCTAATTTAGTAGCAGGTGGATGTCGCTTCGGTGATGACCCAAATACTTCTGTATTAAATTCTGATTGTCGGGCACATGATGTCGAAAATCTCTATGTAACTGATGCAAGTTTTATGCCGACTGGCGGAAGTGTTCCATATACTTGGACAATTTATGCCAATTCTTTCCGCATTGCGGATAGAATAAAAAGAGAAGTATAGATTATTATAATTAACATAAATCCAGGTAATAGGATTATTTCACTATGAATGAAATAAAACTTTGCAGATTTGATGATCTGCAAGATAAGGGACCACTCTATAAACAACTAAATGGTCTTGATTTAGTTGTTATTAAATTCAATGAAAATGTATCGGTACTCTATGGAAGATGTTTGCATCGAGGAGCATTGATGGCAGATGGATATATAGAAGGCAATAATCTTTTTTGTGGATTGCATAATTGGGATTATCGCATAGATACAGGAGTGAGCGAATATAACAACAAAGAAGCACTATATAAATTTCAAGTAAGAATTGGAGACGGTTATGTTTGGGTAGATGAAGATGAAATAAACAATTATTTAATATCTCATCCGCAGCCATTTGATAAAAAACAATATTTAGGTCAGTATGCTGATACCCATCCTGAGAATACTGAACCTTACACAAATTACATTAAAGATCTGTCACAAAATGGTCTAAAAATATATGGACAACATGGTCCTTCCGCCGCTATGGGTGTTGACAGAAATACTTTACCAAAATGGGAAGATATACAGTTCCTACCTGCCCAATTGGCAACTCGCCCATTACTTGATGAAATGGAGGTAAACACCAAAGTTATCATCGGTAAAAAAGCAAATAAACCGTTAGCGTTAGATATGCCCATTTTCGTTTCAGATATGAGTTTTGGAGCGCTTTCGAAAGAAGCAAAAATAGCAATGGCTAAAGGAGCCGAGCAGGCTGGAACAGGTATTTGTAGTGGAGAAGGCGGTATGTTACCGGATGAACAAGCCAGTAATTCAAAATATTTTTATGAACTAGCCTCTGGCCAATTCGGCTTCTCATGGGATAAAGTACAAAAAGCACAAGCATTTCATTTTAAGGGTGGACAAGGCGCAAAAACGGGAACAGGCGGTCATCTACCGGGAAATAAAGTAACAGAAGAAATTGCCGCCGTGCGAGGTCTTAAAGTAGGTGAAACTGCAATTTCACCAGCTGCCTTTATTGATTTATCTACAGTGGATGATTTTAAAAGAATGGCAGAAAAAGTTCGAAAAAAAACAGGCGGTATCCCCGTTGGATTTAAGATTGCTGCAAGTCATATTGAAAATGATATAGAATTTGCTCTTAAAGTTGGAGTTGATTACATTATTTTAGATGGTCGCGGTGGTGGAACCGGTTCAGCTCCTACTATTTTAAGAGATAATATTAATGTACCCACTATCCCCGCATTAGCGCGTGCTAGAAAATATTTGGATAAACTTGAAGCAAATGACGTCACTCTTATCATTACAGGAGGACTGCGAATTGCAGATGATTTTGCAAAAGCATTGATGCTCGGAGCAGATGCAATTGTTGTAGCAAATTCTGCCTTACAGGCTATTGGTTGTTTGGGTATGCGAGCGTGTCAAACAAATAATTGTCCGGTAGGTATAGCTACACAAAAAGAAAACTTACGCAAAAGGTTAATTATTGACAAATCTGCTAAACAACTATATAATTTTTTTACTGCTTCCAATGATCTAATTAAAGTAATTGCCCGAGCCTGCGGTCATAACGACATTAATAAATTTAATTATAATGACCTTACCACTTTCAATTATGAAATGCACAAACTTACCAATATCCAATATTCAGGTATGAAAGAATAATAGTTTCTGTCATATTAAAAATAAAAAGCCACCGATAAGGTGACTTTTTATTTTTAATAGATATTGTTTTTAATATCGATAATGTTCCGGCTTATATGGCCCGCCTTTAGGAATATCGATATATTCAGCCTGTTCGTCGGATAATTCAGTTAGGGTGACACCCAATTTATCAAGATGGAGCCTTGCAACTTCTTCATCAAGGATTTTTGGAAGCATATAAACACCGATTTCAGGTCTGTCTTTGGCAAGCGCTATTTGAGCTAACACTTGATTGGAGAATGAATTTGACATCACAAAACTCGGATGACCGGTAGCACAACCTAAGTTTACCAATCTTCCTTCAGCTAACATAAAAATTTGATTACCACCCGGGAAAGTGTATCTATCAACTTGTGGTTTGATATTTTCACAGTCAACATCTTTAGCATCATTTAATGTATCAACTTGTATTTCGTTATCAAAATGACCGATATTACAAACAATGGCCTGGTCCTTCATTTTACGCATATGCTCAACTGTAATTACGTCACGGTTTCCGGTTGCAGTTACGTAAATATTAGCTTCCGGCAGAGCTTGTTCGGTTGTAACTACTTCATAGCCTTCCATTGCCGCTTGTAATGCGCAAATTGGATCAATTTCGGTGACTAATACACGCGCACCGTATCCGCGCATAGATTGCGCGCAACCGCGTCCAACATCGCCAAAACCACAGACCAATACTGTTTTTCCGGCTATCATGACGTCCATTGCACGTTTTAATCCGTCAGCAAGTGATTCACGACAACCATAAATATTATCGAATTTTGATTTTGTTACCGAATCGTTCACATTATATGCTGGGAATAATAATTTATTATCTTTCGCCATCTGCTGTAAACGATGAACACCGGTGGTAGTCTCTTCGGAAACACCGATGATCTCCTTGGTAATTTTATGCCAATGCATCGGATCTTTTGCGTGTACTTCACGCAGTAATTTTTCGATAACCTGTTCTTCACGAACTTTAGTTGTTATTTCCGGTAGCGAACCCATTTTTTTATAAATTTCTTCTAACTCAAATCCTTTATGAATCATTAAAGTGGCATCTCCACCATCATCAACAATTAATTGAGGACCTTGATTTTCGGGATGAGTTAATGCTTGCAAAGTACACCACCAATATTCCTCAAGTAATTCTCCTTTCCATGCAAAAACCGGTGTTCCACCTTCTGCAATTGCGGCTGCCGCATGATCTTGCGTGGAAAATATATTGCAGCTTGCCCATCTCACATCTGCGCCCAATTCCTTTAAAGTCTCAATTAAAACTGCCGTTTCAATTGTCATGTGCAATGAGCCGGTAATCCGAAAACCTTTTAATGATTTTTCCTTTCCATATTTTTCGCGAATTGCCATTAATCCGGGCATTTCTTTTTCCGCAATAGCGATAGCTTTCCGCCCTGCTCCTGCCAATGAAATATCGGCAACTTTATTTGGTAAATTTTCAACTATTGATGTCATTTCTTTCCTTATTCTATCCTACAAATTTATTTTTGTATATGGTTTTAATTTCTCAACCATGTCAGTATTTTCCCACGTAAACAGTTTATTGTCACGACCAAAATGACCATAAGCAGCAGTTTGGCGATAACGAGGTTTCTTTAGATCAAGATGAGCAATAATTTCAGCTGGTTTTAAAGGAAATACTTCTTTAACAATTTCTGTCAATTTCTCATCACTAACTTTGCCTGTACCAAATGATTTTGCATATACGGATATTGGTTCAGCAATACCGATGCTATAAGATAATTGTACTTCACATTTGTCCGCTAGATTAGCCGCAACAATATTCTTAGCAATATAACGTGCCATATAAGTAGCAGATCTATCAACCTTTGACGGATCTTTACCGGAGAAAGCCCCACCACCATGCGGTGCATATCCACCGTATGTATCAACAATAATTTTACGTCCGGTCATTCCGGTATCAGCTTCTGGGCCACCCATAACAAAACGCCCCGTACCATTGACTATAAATGAATCTTCATATTCAACATTACTCGCTTCAAAAACCGGTTTGATAATATTTTTGATGACTTCTTTTTTTACAAATTCGAGTTCTTTTGCTTCACTACCAAATTTATCAAGCATATCATTATGCTGAGTTGCAATAACTACTTTTTTTACTGATTTTGGTATTCCGTCTTCATATTCAACTGTTACCTGAGATTTGCCATCAGGTCCTAACCACGGCATATTGCCACTCTTGCGCTCTTTCGCCAATTTTTCGGTCAAGCGCTGTGCCAATTGAATTGGTAACGGCATTAATTCCGGTGTTTCTTTACATGCGAATCCGAACATCATCCCCTGGTCACCTGCACCCTGCTCTTTTCCACTACTGGTATTAACTCCCTGTGCAATATCTGCACTTTGCCTATGCAATTTTGATGTTACCATAACTGATTCATCATCCATACCGTAAGCAAGATTTGTGTAACCAATTTCGTGCAAAGTTTCTTTAACTATTTTTTCAACTTCGGCAAATCCTTTAGTATTTACCTCACCGCTAACTACAACTAAACCATTAGTGGCCATTGTTTCACACGCTACACGCGATTCATTGTCCTGCTCTAATAAATTATCTAATATTGCATCAGAAATTGCATCACATACCTTATCTGGATGGCCTTCAGTAACAGATTCAGATGTAAATAAATATCGACCCATAAAATCTCCATTATAATTAATTTAACGAACATGAAATTTATAAAAAAAAGTAATGCGGAGCAGTAAAATAAATTTGGGTAATTAGCAGATTTCGGTACCGTCTTTAGCAGCAATCTTGCCAATAATTTGTTTATCGGTAATATTAGAATTTTCTAAAATTATACTATCCTCTATTTTGGAAGCACTAATATCACAATTATCCATAATAGTTACATATGGCCCAATTATGGAATTATCAACTTTACAATTTTCACCAATGAATACCGGTTCAGTTATTTTTGAAGTTGGATATTCTTTGTGATTAGAAATTAACAGCTTACGATTTGAGTACAAGATTGCTTCAGGGACACCAACATCATAGTAATTTGGCGTTGGAAATACGCCGAAATCTTCACCTTGTTTTACCATTATTTGTAAAGCGTCAGTAATTTGGTATTCATTGTTAGTTTTTATATCGCTTTTTATTAATTCTTCAATTGCTGATTTTAATTTTCCTTCATTTGTAAAATGATATAATCCGCTAATAGCCAAATTACTTGGTGGTTTTGGATGTTTTTCATAAAAATTGATTACTTTATCATTTTTTAATTCGACTATACCAAAACGTGATGGATCATCAACTCTAAATATGCCAATGACGTTATCTGCAGATGAGCAAAATTCATTATAATCAAGTTTGAATATTGTATCTCCAAGTTGAACTAAAATAGGTTCATCGGTATTTTCTAAGCCTGTTAAAACGGCATGACCTAATCCTAAGCGCTCTTTCTGTTCTATAAACGAAAATATTCCGTCATATTTTTTCATATGATCGATCACTTGCTCTTTTAAATGTCCCACTATAAAAACTATCTCATTAATACCTGAATTAAATAGTGGCTCCAGAATAAAATCTAAAGCAGGTTTACCTGCTATTGGTAAAAGAGTTTTTTGATACCGCTTGGTATGTGGCATTAATCGGGTACCGTAACCGGCTACAGGAATGATTGCTTTCAAAATTTACTGATATTTAATGATGACTATTTTGTTTACTCTTAATTTTCTTAACTCGAGTAATCATTTTTGCGACAGCAATGTCTATTGATTTGGTGATGTTATCGGTCGATTCTTTAACATTGAGTTTATGACTTGGTATAGATAAATTCAATTCAGTGGTGTACTGACCCTTCTCAAGGAATAACAAAATTTGACATTGTATAGCCCTATCATATAGTTTAGTGATTTTTTGAACTTCACTAATAGCATAATTTTTTAAATTATCAGGTGCGTTAAAATGACGAGCGGTAAATTCAATGTTCAATTCTGACTCCTATTATTTTCGGTTTTATTGATTTAATTATCACCATGTGGATGGGCTTTTTTATATATCTTTTTCATCCTCTCCGGTTGTACATGCGTATAGATTTGCGTTGATGACAAACTACTATGTCCTAATAAATCCTTAACTGCTCGCAGGTCTGCTCCACGATCTAATAAGTGGGTAGCAAATGAATGACGTAAGGTGTGGGGTCCAAGATGTTCCCCTTCTGTAACTAGTCGTAAATACATATTTACACTACGTTGAACTGTCCTTTGTGAAATGCGTTCACCTCTCGAATTTACAAACAGTGGCATATCCTTGTCAGCAGTTTTTAATGATCTACCGCTTTTTTCGATATAATTTTTTATCTCCTTCCTTGCTCGATCACCAAAGGGGATCAACCGTTCTTTATTCCCTTTGCCCACAACTTTCAATAGATTGCCGTTAAAATCGATATTGCCAAAGGTAATATTGATTAATTCACTCAAACGTATTCCAGTACTATAAAACAATTCCAAAATTGCTCTATCTCTTAAACCTGCGCTGGTGTCCGTCGGCGGAGCTGCCATTAGAGCGTCAATCATTTTTTCATCAATATAATTTGGAAGTGGCTTTGATACTTTTGGTGTTTTTACATAAATAGACGGATTATTTTCTACAACTTCTGCCTTTATTAAATATTTATAAAATGATTTAATCGAAGCTAATCTCCTTCCGACAGTTTTAGAAGAAAATCCATCTTCAAACTCCTTGCCAAGGAAATGCCTGATGGCTTGCTTATCTATACTTTCTACTGAAATATCAGGAATTCCTACATATTCGATTAGAAAATTGTTAAATCTTTGTAAATCATAGGCATAAGAAGTGCATGTATGCTCAGAATATCCTCTTTCTTTTTCCAAATACGAATGAAAATCTTCAATATATTGTTTTAAACTATCAGACATTTAGTGATTCAATCTTATTGATAATAATTTGGATATTATCAGGTAGAACAGCTTCAAAACTCATCTCAATTTGGCTGCGAGGATGTATAAAGGAAATTTTTTGTGCATGTAAAATATGATGCTGTACTAATTTAAATAACAATTCCATTTTTTTTGAAATTTCAGGAATAAATCCTTTAACGCGGGATAATCCTCCGCCATATTTTGTATCTCCGATAATCGGATTTCCCTTAAATTCAGAATGAACACGTATCTGATGAGTACGTCCTGTCTTTGGAAAATAGTTAACATAGCTAAAATATTGCGATTCTTTTATAACTTGATATTTAGTTTGAGCTTCCTTCCCTGTTACATTAACAATAAATGATGTAGGGTCAGTTCGTTTTCTTGTTATTGGTTGATTAATCAATCCTTCTTTTTCTTTCCAAGATCCCCAAGTAATACCGAAATATACCTTTTTTACAAGTCTGTTTGAAAACTGTTCCGCTAATTTCATGTGAGCAAAATTTGTTTTGGCTACAACAATAATTCCTGAAGTGTCTTGATCTAATCTATGAACAATGCCTGGACGTATACTCCCATTAATATCAGATAATTGTTTACAATGAAATGCTAATGCATTAGCTAGCGTTCCGTCTTTATTGCCCTTACCTGGGTGAACAGTCAAACCCGCTTGTTTATTAATTACAATGATATCATTATCTTCAAAAATAATATCAATAGGTAAATTTTGTGGCTCTGCATAATCATTGTCGGCAATCTCTTCAGAAATATCAATTTGAATTTTATCATCAATATTTAAACGATGATTAACCGATTGAATTTCTCCGTTTACAGTGACATTTCCATTCTTGATATATTTCTGTAATTGAGTGCGGGAAAACTCATCCATATTGTACGCCAAGAATTTATCAAGACGAAATCCAGATTTATCAACGACTAAAATATCGTTTTTCAAATGACTGTTTTTGCGGTCTGTTTTTTTGGTTGTATAAAGAATGAATAAATTAAATATAAAATCATTCCAACGGTTACAGCTGAATCTGCAACATTAAAAATGTACCAATGGTATCCCCAAAAGATAAAATCAAACATATCTACTACTTCTTTATACATGGCACGATCAATAAAATTACCAATCGCTCCGGCAATGATTAGTGCCAAAGAAATTCGTAAAATAATATTACTTTTCCGTTCATGCCATAAGTAAGCAATAAGGAAAACTGTTAATATAAACGATGCGATTGTGAATAGGTATATTCCTCCCGGAAAATTGATCCCAAATGCCATGCCATCGTTAGACACATAAGTTAAATTGAAAAAATTCTTAACGACAGGAATTGTCTCATGTAATTCCATCGTGGAGCGAATTATATATTTAGAAATCTGATCAATAATTACTATTACTAAACTAATTGTTAGGACAATCACAGCAGACCCATTTTATCCTTTTCTTTACAGTCCACACACATAGTGGCAATTGGCACTGCCATAAGTCGTTCCTCAGGAATTAATGGGCAGGTAGGACACAAATTTCTCGGCACCTCAGCACACTCCTTACAAATTCCAAATGTACCATTATCGATCCTTTTTAAAGCACTTACTAAATTTTGATAATAGTTATTTTCACGTTCCATAAACTGGAAATTTTTCTCTTTTTCATGAGAATCCGTTCCGGCATCTGCCATGTGAACACTATAAACTGAATCTGGAACATAGCTTTCACTAGCCTTTCCGGTTTCAATTACACCTTCCTTGATTCCATCTATTTCGATGTTCACATTTTCAATTTCTTTTTGGATTAATTTTCTAAACTTGTTTAGCTTAGATTTGCCATATTTTTTTGGATTTGCCATATTTGCCTCTTAGTCTTTAATACTTCGGGATATACCCAGTGTAGTCTTTTCACCTTTAATTTTTATTGTATCGGAATATTCAACTTCTGAACCTTTTGGTTCAATGGCTACTGTTAATGTTTCATTACAAAAATAATCTTTATATAAATTTAAAGCCTTCCCAATTTCACCATCAAAATTACCAAAAACCACTATTCTATCTTCAACAGCAAAATCTGCATTTTTCCTCATGATTTGTACTTGACGAATTAAATCTCTTACCAGTCCTTCTTGAATAAGTTCATCATTTAACACTGTAGATAAAGCAACAGTAAATCCTTCATCTTGCGCAGCAATCAACCCTTCCGCGGAAGATGTATCTATCAAAATATGCTCTTTTTGTAATACCAAATCATCGGATTCAATTTTTAGTACTATTTCCCCATTGACTTGAATCTGATTAACAATATCATTTACATCCATTTCATCAAGCGCTTTCCGAATGGACGGTATTTCGCTACCGAAGGTTCTTCCTAAAATAGCAAGATTCGGTTTAAAAATATAAGTTATTAATTCTTCGACCTTATACACACGCTTAATCTCTTTAACATTTAACTCATCTAATATAACAGATTTATTATCACTTAGAAACTTAGATAAGTTATCATCATTTACAACATAAAACAAACTTTGCAGGGGTTGTCGAATTTTAAGGTCAGCTTTATTCCTTGCTGAACGTCCTAATTCCACAACTTTTTTTAGTGCATCAACTTGCTTTACCAAATCATTATCAATATAATCTGATATAACTTCGGGATAATCACATAAATGCACACTCTTAGGAGCCGAATCATCAATATTTACTACTAAATTTTTATACATTTCATCCGTTATGAACGGCATTATCGGTGCTAACAATTTTGATAATGCTAATAAAACTTCATATAGAGTATGATAGGCTGCTTGCTTGTCTGTATCATCTTCACTTTTCCAAAAACGTCGTCGATTCCTACGAATATACCAATTTGATAAATCTTCTATGAACACCTCGACTTTGCGCATCGATTTATCTAATCTGTACAATTCAAATGATGAATGCATATCTTGGATAAGCTGATGTAATTTTGCTTTTATCCAACGATCCATTATTGTCAAATCAGTATCTTGAATTTTAGACTTCAAAGGATTAAAACCATCAACTGCAGCGTAAGTAGCAAAAAAAGAATAAGAATTCCACAATGTAAGTATCTTTTTCCGTACATCATTGGCAGCTTCATAACCAAAATTTAGATTATTTTCAACATTATTATTAATAAAAACCCAGCGCATCACGTCAACACCCATTTCATCAGCAGCATCATCAAACCAAATAGCATTTCCGGCAGATTTATGCATTTCTTGGCCTTGGGAATCTTTGACAAGAGCATGACCTAAAAGCGTTTTAAAAGGGGCTTTGTTCTCCATTACTGTTGACATCGCCAAAAGCGAATAAAACCAATTTCGGAATTGACCGGGGAAACACTCAGTAATAAACTCTGCGGGAAACCATTTCTCCCAATAAGATCGGTCTTCATTATACTTTATGGTTGAATACGGAACAATTCCGGCATCTAACCAAGGATTACCTACATCAAGAATTCGGGTTCCGATTAATCCGCTCTCAGGATGTTTAATTTTTACTTTATCAATCCAAGGACGATGGGGACTATGCCCATCAAATTCTTCCCACCCTTCGACTGCTAATTCTTTCAATTCTTCTTTGGAGCCAACCACATAAAAAGAATCATCTTCGAATGTCCAAATAGGTAAAGCAAGACCCCAAAAACGCTGTTTTGATATCATCCAATCGCCCATATTGTCGAGCCATTCGTGTTCTCTTTCTTGACCCCATTCTGGTATCCAATTTATATCGTCAACGATCTTTTTGATATTATCACGCCAATCCATATTTATATACCATTCGTCAACGATGCGGAAAACTAATTCATCGCCTGAACGCCAACAATGAGGATATATGTGCGGATATTTTTCTGTATGTACAAGTATTTTTCTATCTCGCAAATCCGATAAAATTTTATCTGTCGTTTCCTGATTAGTTGCCGTCAAGCCGGAAAGCCAATCGAATCCATCAATAAATTTTGATTCTTCATTTAGCGGTGCAATATCGACTAAACCAAGTTTTTTACCAATTTTGTGATCAATATCACCACAGCCCGGTGCGATATGCACAATGCCGGTTCCCTCACCTGCAACGACATTATCACTACCAATATTGTCTTTTCCACCATCGATAACCCTATGGCATTTTATACCATTGATACTTTGATTTTTCAGCTCATCATTTATAAATGGGAATCCGCCAGATTGACTCTGAGCCTCCAGATGATCAAATGGACCTTCATATTCCCAACCAAGCATATCTGAACCCTTCAATGTTTTTAATATCTCATATCCACCATGCTCTTTAAATACTTGTGCAATTGTCTTTAATTTAGGTACACCATCAACCCATTGTTTTTTATCATCGAATTGTTTTTCTAGGCGCTGAAATTCTAAATTATCATTTGCGAAATAATAAATTGATCCATCAACAGCATGCAATTTTATATAATCAAGATTTACATTAACGGCAGCGGCAACATTAGCTGTTAATGTCCATGGCGTTGTTGTCCATATCAATAAAAATTCATTATCTTTATTTTTTAAAGGGAACCGAACAAAAACTGAATCATGTGCAACAAGTTTACGTCCCTCGATAATTTCCATTTGCGAATAAGAAGTTCCGGAACGCCCCGACCACGGAACTACATCATTACCACGATAAATTTTATCTTGCTCAAACAGCTTTTTTAGAAACGACCAAATTGTATAATTATTTTCATCGGACATTGTAAAATATGAATTCTCCCAATCCATCCAATATCCCAATCTCTTTGATTGCTCAGTAATTACTCCGGCGTATTTATAAACTCGTTCTTTACAAAGATTTACAAACTTCTCGATACCGTATTGTTCAACATCACGTTTTGATTTGAAGCCGAGCTCTTTCTCAACTTCAATCTCAACCCACAGCCCTTGACAATCAAATCCATTTTGATAACGAACCTCATGTCCTGTCATGGCTTTATATCTTAGGTATAGATCTTTCAATGTTCTACCCCATGCATGGTGAACGCCCATTGGATTATTGGCCGTAATTGGACCATCAATAAAACTCCAGCGTGGCCTACCTTTATTTAATTCCACACGCTTTTGGAAAATTTTATTGGTTTCCCAGAATTCCATGATTTTATGCTCTAACGCTATAAAATCAACCTTTGCATTTACCTTCTTTATTGCCATTTACTTTATAATTTGTTGAATCTTTTTCTAAATTTTTAAGACGTCAAAGTTAGGTCAAATACAAAGTTTTTCCAACGAATTCAGTAATTTGTCTTATTAATAAAAAACCCCCGCAGATGACGAGGGTTTTTTATTAAAACTCAATTAATTACTAATCAATCTCAAAAGCAAAATAACTTGATCTTTCACCTCGCTTAACAAGCAACAATAAGGAGTCTTGTTGTTTTGATTCTTCAATTAGATTTTTATAATCTTTTTTAGATGCTATTTTTTTTGTTCCGACTCGAGTAATAATATCTCCTACGCGAATCCCCGCTTCAAAAGCCTTGCTTTTTTTATCAATGTCAGTCACCAAAACACCACTGTTATCAGGGTCAATTTCATATCTTTCTGCTAATAATTTTGTAATTTCCTGAACTTCAAGTCCTAGGCTCAACCTATCACTATTGTTTGCAATAATTGTTGTTGATTCTTGCTCCAATTCTTCCAATTTGACATATACCGTTTTCCAATCTCCATCTCTTACAATAACTACTTTACTGTTATTCCCGGGAGCAGTTGACGATACTATATTTTTCAAGTGTGATGGATCACCTATTTTTTCTCCATTAAACTCGATAATTACATCACCGGTTTTTAATCCTGCTTTTTCAGCGGGACTATCCTCAACTATATCGCTGACAAGAGCACCATCGCGATTTGATAAATCTAATGCGCGAGCAACTTTATCTTCAACCGGTTGAATGTAAACACCAAGCCATGAACGTACAACATATCCTTTTTCGATCAAATCACTCATAACTTTTTTGATCATGTTGGATGGAATAGCAAATCCAACTCCCCGATTAGATCTATCCATTCCGCCCGTCGCAATAGCGGTATTAATTCCAACTAATTCGCCATCAAGGTTGAGCAATGCGCCGCCACTGTTACCGGGATTGATTGCTGCATCGGTTTGAATAAAGTTTTCATAATGGTCATTCCCAGGCATTACATAACTGCGCCCAAGGGCGCTAACAATACCCGCCGTAACTGTATGACTTAAGTTTGCAGAAAAGGGACTACCAACTGCCAACACCCATTCACCTACACGCAATTTATCAGAATTACCGAGAGCAATCTGTTTGATATCATTGGCATCAATCTGTAATATTGCTAAATCCGACTTCGGATCTGTACCTATGACTTTTGCCGGAATTATTCGTTTATCAATTAATTTTATTTGGATTTCTTCGGCATTCTCAACCACATGATTATTGGTAAGGACATACCCTTTTTTAGCATCGACGATCACTCCGGAACCTAACACCTGACTTGAAAATTCTTGATCTGGCAATTGCGGATGAAGAAATGGAAAATCACCGAATTGTTTGAATTGATCCTCAACTTTCATTACTTTTTCCGCTGTAATTGTCACAACAGCCGGATTTGCTTTTTCAGCTACATCGGCAAAAGCTGAACTAAATTGTTTTACAATAGAATTTTGAGCTGATAAAAATCCAACAAATAAAATTATAGATATAATAAAACGTCTTTGCATTATGTATCTCCTAGATATGTCTTTCATTTCTATGCTAATAAATTGAAAAAGTTTCAATTATGAAAAAAGCCCCTAAACAGAGCTTTTTTCACTTTTAGTTATATTATATCTTATAAATATTCTTTTAGATCGTTATAAAATACTTCTTCAGTACGTGGTCCTAAATATCCTTTCACAATATATCCCTCTCGGTCAATAACCAGGGTTGTCGGTATTGAAGATATCGGTTGTCCGATAGTTTGTCCATACAAATTTGTAACTGCTTGAGTTTCGTCATTGCCAAAATCAGTCAAAATTGTATAATTCATCTGTTTATCATTAGCAAATTTTTGAATTTCTGAGGCAGAACCAGATGTAAGTGTAATTCCGACTATTTCTAATCCGTCTTTATTATATTTTGCTTGTAGATTTACAAGATCAGGTATTTCTTTTCTACATGGCGGACACCAAGTACCCCAAAAATTGAGCATAACAACTTTTCCTTCAAAATCCGACAAATAGAATTCTTCACCACCAATAGTAACTAGTTTAAAATCAGGAGCTTTTGTTTCATTGCTACGATCTTTCTTAGTAGCATTTACTGATTTCGATTCTTTATCCATTGAACTAGCGCTCGCAAGATTTGTCTCTTCAACTTTTTGTTTGCTTACCTCTGATTTATGCTCCTTTAAATCTTCTTTAGCACTACATCCGGATATTATCAATAGTCCGCCTATAAATAATATTAATAATGATTTATGCATTCTTATTCCTTATTCTAATCCTTTATTTAAAAATTCTATAAATTCTTTTACGTTACGAGTCATGCCCGAGAAACGTTCAATTTCTGATTCGTTACCATTTAATATTGCGTAAAATGGTTGGGCGGCTGTACCAAATCGGTCAATTTCGTATTGTCGCTTTTTGCGATGATTTTTTCCACCATCTGTATATAATTTTACCAGAACAAATTGTTCCAACAAATTTCTTACTTCCAGTTGAGACAAAATATTAGCGTCCATCCAATGGCAATTTGTGCATGTGTATCCGGAAAAACTGAGAAAAATAGGTTTTCCGGTGCGTTTTGCTTCAGCAATTGCTTCATTCATTTCTGAAAACCACTTTTGTGCTTCCACAATCGTGTCTTTACCCGTCATTACAATGCCAGATTCTGATTCTACTTTCGGTGGTAGATATGATTCGATTGTGCCATTGATGGGACGTCCTATCAATCCTGTTCCTAAATATATTCCAAATACAATGAATAATAAGCTAAGTATCATTCGTCCTACGCCAATTGATTCGACTGGTGAATCATGTGGTAATCGGATTTTTCCGAGCAGGTAAATTCCGGTGAAGATCATCGAAACTGTCCAAATCGCCAAAACCACACTATGCGTGAATAGACCCCAACCCCATACTAAATCGACATTTCCAATAAATTTGAAAGCCACGGCAAATACAAGGAACCCTAAAACAACCTTAACAGCATTTAACCAACCACCGGACTTTGGTAGCTTCGCAAGATATTGCGGAAACATCGCCAAAAAGAAAAATGGTAGAGCAAAGGCAGCACTGAATATTATCATGCCAATCATTGGCCAAAACCACTGCCCTTGGGCGGCAGCGACTAATAATAATCCGACGAATTGAACAGTACAAGTAAAAGACGCCAACGTAAATGTTAACGCCATAAAAAGTATGCCAATATAGCCTGAGCGTTTTTCCTGCTGCATCGAAATATTGCGCAGTTTTGCCGGGGCTTGAATTTCATACATACCAAATAATGATAATGCAAAAAATATGAATAACGCACCAATAAATAAATTCACCCACGGACTCGATGCTAATTGATTGGCACCAGAAGCTCCTAAAAATACTGCTAACAAAAATCCCAAAAGGGTGAATGTTGTAATAATGCCAAGAGCATATACTAGTGCATTTTTGATCGGTTTCTTACCGGAAGTTTCACCTTGTTGAGTAAAAAATGAAACAGTGATTGGTATCATTGGAAATACGCACGGTGTTAGCAAAGCCAAGAATCCCATTGATGCTGCCAATAATATGAATGACCAAAATCCTTTTGCTATCGCGCTATCTAAACTTGTAAGATCGTTTCTAATTACATCAATTTTTGTTTCTTCCACTAAATTTAATCTATCAGCACGAGCTTCCCCTGGTTCTACTATCAAATCAACTTCAACAGACTGATCAATTGGAGGATAACAAATTGTGTTGTTACAAGATTGGTAAGTCGCTGTTAATGATATTGTTCCAGATTCAATATTATCTTTTAGTTTAATTGGAATAATAAATTTTGTGCGACCATCATGATGGGGAATATCCATCTCAAAACCTTCATCATATGATACGATTGGTTCCGGTTCAACTATTATTCCTAGTTTCTCAATCTCCTCACCAACGATTTGGATAGAAGTAGGAATTGGGCCGTTTTCAATCTCTTCCATTCCATAAATGTGCCATCCTCGGTCTATAGAAAAGATTACCTGAACTTCAATTACCTCACCCGCTCGCACATTTTCCTTAACTGAAGCTGTGATAGATACTGGATCTTCAAACTCCCCAAATAAGAATGTTGCAAATATTAATATTCCTGTTAATATTGTTTTTATATTCATAATTATATTTTTAATTCCGTTGGAAATTAATGCTATAAGCAATCTTGTATAGTCAGTTGGATGACAAATGGAACAATCGGTAACGTAAACTTTTTCGATATTTAATTGTATTCTTCAATTCTGCAATTTTTTCATTGGCTGCCTTTATACCATTTTCCAATAATATATCATATTTATTAAATTCAGACCAATGCAAACCTTGAACATCAGGACGAATTAAGAAATCAGATCCATCTGATAATATATCAGTATAATATTGCGATGTGATCCGGTCAGCTCTTGTAATGATCTCAACAATATTAACTTTTTTCATCGGTTTTTTTGGAGCGCCACGAGATATATCAACGCCAATTATAAAGTTAGCTTTATTTTTTAACTCACGAACAGGAAGTGGAGCGCTAACACCTGCATCAACGATTAATTTGTCTTTGTGTTCAGTAGGTTCTACAAAACCCGGGATTGAACCACTTTGTGTAACGGCATCAATTAAATCACCTGAGTTGTAACATATTGTCTCACCTGATTGTAAATCGGTGGCATATACATTAAGCGGTATTTTGAGTTCTTCAAATGTTTTGACCGGTATTAAATAGTCAAGCGCATTTGCTAGGCGTTTCTTTTTTATTATTGACGAACGAGTTAGCGCAATCGCAACAACCAATTTATTTTGAACAAATTTTGCTACTTGACCTATTACAGATTCAGGACTTTGATCCGACTGTAATCTTTCAACACCCATTTCTGCATAAACATCGCTTTTCATAAACTCCCTGAAGCGGTTATCCATCCAATCAGGATCTTGAGTTGCGGCATACATGGCACCTATTGCAGCGCCGGCACTTGTACCTCCTATAACATCAAGTACGATACCATTTTTATGCAATACTTTCAGGACACCGATATGAGCGGCTCCACGTGCTCCACCACCGCCTAATGCTAAACCTATTTTTAACTTTGACATTTTACCTCTTAATATATTAGTAAATATTTCTACTGCCGGGTTTTTGAATAGGAATTTCAGCAAGATTTGCCGGCAATTCGCTATCAGCAAAGCTGATAGTTTTATGCTCCAAAACCGCAACTTGATTTTTATGAAGGTTTATACTTCCGCCACTGCGATCCACTACCACACCCACTCCGGTAACTTTTCCATGATTTTCTTTAACAATATCGATTACTTCTTTTATGGAACTACCGGTAGTGAGCACATCTTCAATAATCAAAATCCGTTCACCTTTTTCTATCTCAAAACCTCTGCGAAGTTTCATTTGGCCGTCTTTCCTTTCAGTAAATATTGTTTTCACACCTAATTGTCGACCAACATCTGTACCAACAACAATTCCACCAATTGCAGGAGAAATTACGGTATCAATGTTTTCATTTTCAAAATGATCGGCTATTATCCTACTAAATAATGTTAAATATTCCGGATATTGTAAAATTTTGGCACACTGGAAATATGTGTCACTATGCCTTCCTGATGTAAGCACAAAATGTCCTTCTAACAAAGCTCCGGTGGAATGCAATATTTCTAAAATATCATTTTTATCCATTTGTGATTTCCCGCATTTTTTCTACGTAATCTTGAGCAGCATTTTTAATCGCACGGCTACTCATGTCTCCTGCAAAACTAATTCCTCTTGATATATTAATAATGGCAATGCCATTTTTATTACCGTTTTGCATACTTTTTTCCAAATCGCCACCTTGTGCACCAATTCCCGGAATTAAAAATGGTAATTTAGGCGCGATATTGCGGATTTTGCGGATTTCTGACGGTGCAGTTGCACCAACAACTAATCCGATATTATCATTAATATTTAGTTCAACTGCTAATTTTGCAACTTTTTTATACAAATAATTTTTCCCTACCTGCAAATCTTGCAATTCTGAAGCAGATGGATTTGAAGTACGGCATAGAATAAAAACGCCTTTTTCAGGATTTTCGATAAATGGCTTAATGCTGTCGCTACCCATATACGGATTTATAGTAACAGCATCAAATCCAAAATAATCAAATATACTAATTGCATATTGTTTAGCAGTATTTCCTATATCTCCACGTTTGCCGTCGGCAATAATAATGCTATTGTTTCCAATATATGCACGAATCTTCTCTAGCCATTTAAAACCATCAGAACCCCATCTCTCAAAAAATGCTAAATTCGGTTTATAGCAAACTGCAAGATCAATCGTAGCATCCACAACTTTTAGAGAATAGGTAATTAAATCAGATATCTTCGCATTTTTATTTCCGAATCCCTCAGGAGTAATGTCGAGTCCAACGCAGAGATGAGATTTCTTCTTGGCAATTTCTTCAGATAAACGTGTTGTAAACGATTTCATAAGTAAAGAATTTACTCCATCAATTATTTTCCACAAAGTGCAACTTTAGGCGATTATCAATATAATTATTTAGAATGAAATTTGTAACTTTGCTATGTGGAACAATTAAAATTTGCATCAAAAAAAGACTCTACAACACGGGTAATCGCTTCTAGCGGTGTTTTCCAAATTGAATTATTGGAAAATGTCGGGGAAAATGATTTCTCTCCTCTAATAGAAATATCCAAACATTTAGCTCAGGAGTATGGACCAAAAGCAATTCTTACTAAGGCAACAATCCACAAATATTTTAATAAAAACAGTTCTTTGCCGTTCATCGCCCGCTACCGCGGAAATATTATTGGTTACATCGTTGGCGTACCGTTAGAGGAATTAAATTCAGAACCATGGGCAAGAATGGACGAGAATTTTGGAAAATACGATACACTTTATACTTTTGCCTTTGTAATAATTACGCAATACAAAGGTCATGGTTATGCTAAAATGTTGAAAAGAGTGTATTTAAATTGGGCAAAAAAACGCGGTTCTATCCGCTATATTACCGGTCATGTTCAGGTTGGGACAAATTCGCAATATTCTGAAGATATCAAGATTATAAGTCGTACAGAAAACTGGCAAAATTCCGGAAAAACATTTGAGTACTATAGACGCAAGCTACACTCTAATGGAAACCGATTCTAATTTATATTATCCGCCACTTTCGGATACGATCTGATACTTATATTTTAACAAATTTAAAATAATTACCCGGTTTCTTCGCCATCCCTTTAATAATCAAAAAAGATATTAATCCGGCTAATCCAAGTCCAAACAATCCATATAAAAATTGATAAAATTCAACAGGTTGTAATTTAATTGGAATCTGAGTTCCAATGACGATACCTAATAAAAATCCAATCAATGGCAAACCATATTGCAAAAATGATAATTTTAATAAGATATTGGACGCTTCTGAAATTGATACCCTATCACCAACTTTAGCATCAATCGTATTTTCCAATCTGATTATTTTTTCCTTTTCAGAACCAGGTGAGCACAGGAAACGTATTCCACAGTCTTTACAATCATCTGTTGAATCAATAGCAATTGTAGCAAAATTATTATCAATTCTTGTAATTAAACCGATATCAGAAACTTGATCGGACAAATTATGCTTCTACTTTCTCTGCCGGTTCATCTATTATTGGTTGACCAATTATAGCCAAACAATCGGTAGGACATTTATCAGTTGGAAGCTTTGCTTCTTTACCGAAAGTATCATAATTAACTATGGCTAAATTGTCTTCCATCACCATTTGTCCCTCTTCAACGTTGCGCACACAAATTCCACAAGCAATGCATGCTTTTAGACAAATTTTGCGCGCAGTCTTTGCACCATCGAGATTTTTACAAAAGACAAATAATTTATGACTTTCCGAATGCATTTCTATAATATTCTGTGGACAAACTTCTGCACATTTTCCACATCCGGTACAATTATTATCTATAATAACCGGTAACCCGTTATCACTCATGTGCATCGCATTAAAACTACAGGCATCCACACATTCACCAAATCCCAAGCAGGAATATTCACACATTTTCTCACCGCCTCCAAAAATGGAGGCACCTAAACACGATTTTATTCCGGCATATTCCGCTTTTTTAGCAGTTTCATAGTTACCCCCTTGGCACATTAAGCGAGCAATTTGTTTTTCACCGGATTCAACGTCTACACCCAATATTTCACCGATAGCTTTCCTTGCTTCATCATCGCTAACGGGACAGCCATTTATTTCTGCTTCACCAGCTACTATGACATCAGCAAATTTTGCACAACCTGGATAACCACATCCACCGCAATTTGCACCAGGTAATTCATTCAGAATTTTTTCGATACGAGGATCTTCGTCTACATAAAATTTCTTCTCCGCAAGAGATAATCCCGCGGAAAACAGTAAACCCAATCCTCCCATACTAGCGATTGCAATGATTAATGTATTTATTTCCATTTTTTATTTAACAACGAATTTCACGAATAGCATTAATTTAATTTTTCCCTTAATAAAAACTCAATAATTCACAAGCTCATCAACTTGAATCACATAGAAATCAATCCGGCAAATCCCATAAATGCTAATGCCAAACTTCCTGCTACAATCATAGTTATACCTGCGCCTCTAAATGGTTTTGGTATATTTGATAATTCCAATTCTTCACGAATTCCTGCCATAATCACTAATGCTAATGTAAATCCAGCACCGGCACCGATTCCGAAAACTAAACTTTCTATAAAACTGTATTCCCTCAAAACTGAGAATAATGCCAATCCAAGTATCGCACAATTGGTTGTGATAAGCGGTAAAAAGATACCTAATGTATCATATAATGGTTTACTAACCTTCTTGATGAACATTTCAACCAATTGAACAAGGGAGGCAATCACTAAAATAAAAGATACATATTCAAGTATTTCGATTTTGTATGGTACAAGTAATAAATGATATATCAACCATGTAACTGCTGCGGTTATTGTCATAACAAACATAACAGCTAAACCCATACTAACTGCAGATGATACCCTTTTGGATACTCCGACAAAAGGACAAATTCCCAAAAAGTAAGTAAGAACAAAATTGTTTACAATTGCGGCAGAGATAAATAATAGTAAAAGGTTCATATTTTAACCTTCCTTTCATTCAGCCAATTACCTAGTCCAATTAAAAGTCCCAAAGTTAAAAATGCTCCGGGTGGTAAAATCATGATCATCCACGGGTTAAACCAATCGCCTAAAACCTGTATATTGAATAATGTGGCTGATCCTAGTATTTCACGAATGCTTCCTAATGCTACTAGTACAAAAATAAATCCTAATCCCATTCCAAGAGCATCTATAATTGACCGACCTACTCCATTTTTTGATGAGAATGCTTCTTGCCTTCCCAATATGAGGCAGTTCACAACAATTAACGGCACATAGGGTCCCAACGCATTACTTATCGCCGGTAAGTATGCTGCTAAAAATTTGTCCGCAACTGTAACAAATGTTGCGATAATTACAATGTAGCCGGCAATTCGTACTTGATGCGGAATTACTTTTCGCAATAGCGATATTATAATACTGGAGCTTATTAAAACAAAGGTAGTGGCCAGTCCCATCGCTAATCCATTGATTGCGGAATTAGTTACAGCTAAAGTTGGACAAAGGCCCAATAGCATCCGTAATACGGGATTATCATCCCACAGACCTTTTAAAAATTCTTTACTTAGTGGTGTTGGTGTTTTTGCCATAATTAATTTGCCGACTGATATAATTCTTTAATCATACCTATATTTTCATTAATAATCCGAACTACTGCTTTTGAAGTAATTGTTGCTCCTGATATTGCTTGTACCTCATTTGAATTTTGCGGAATACTATTTTTAACTACATCTATTTGAGGAAACAAAACAACTCCGCCAAATTGTTCCGGGAACCAAAATGGATTGGTTTTATTAGAGGGATCTACTACAATTTTTGTCCCTAAACCGGGAGTTTCGATCTGCCCAAGAACTTTCATACCAGTCATGTAAGAAAAACTTGGGTCAACTCCTACCATAATTGAAATGCTGCCTTGGAATCCACTACCTTCTGTTTTAAAGGCAATTCCAACCGGTTCTATTTCCTCTTCTAATTTTCCTAAATATAAAGTATTCCCTTCAACTTGTAATTCATCATAATAATCGTATTGAGGAAGCACGTCTGAAATCGCGGCTTTTAGCGCTTGTAATTTATGATATTCAATCTTTGGTTTTGTTACACTGTCCCAAGTTGATAAAACCGCGCCGGACAACGCAGTGATTACCGTTAAAACAATGACCATTTTAGCTGTTTTATTCATTAACGCGGTTCTCCAAATATTCTAGGTCGCGTATAACGATTAATCAAAGGAGTAACACCATTCATCAATAATATTGAATACATAACTCCTTCCGGTAATCCGCCGAATAAACGAATAATAATTACAAGTATTCCTGCACCTGCTCCAAAAATCCAACCACCTTTGGGAGTTATAGGTGACGTAACCATATCGGTTGCCATAAAAAATGCACCAAAAAGTAATCCACCCGATAACAAATGAAACACTGGATCGGGATATTGATTTGGGTCCAACAACCAAAAAACACCTCCCAATATTAATACACTACCAATAAAACTGAGTGGAATTTTCCAATCTGCATTTTTCAATATTAATAAAAATATTCCGCCCAATAATATCGCGATTGCAGATGTCTCACCTAAACTTCCGCCAACATTTCCAAAAAACAAATCTGTATAGTTAGTTAAGATTTTTTCAAATTTAAAAGCTCCTAACGGTGTTGCGGTAGATACAGCATCAATAGTAGAATATTTTTCCGTGATAGGATTTGACCACGTTGTAATTGCTACCGGAAAACTTGCTTGTAAAAAAGCCCTACCTAATAAAGCCGGATTAAAAATATTATATCCTAATCCTCCAAAAATATGTTTACCCAAAGAAATTGCCACAATCGCCCCTAATGCTGCGCTTGATAATCTAAAGGAGGGTGGCAAAGTTAAAGCTAATAAAATTCCTGTTATAATTGCACTTCCGTCAGAAATTGTAATTTTTTCACACTTCATAAAATTCATGAGCATTTCAGTTGCTACTGCTGCAATTACGCAGGTTGCTATCATCCATATTGCTTGTGAACCGAAGTAGTAAAACGACATCGCCATTGCGGGAATTAATGCAATAATAACAGACCACATAATTTTATTTACAGATTTAGTGGTGTGTAGATGCGGACTCGAATTAAGAACTAGCATACGCTCAGGTTTTGCTAATTTACTCCGCGGGTCAGGTGTCTTTTTTAGGATGACCTTTTCTTCAGTTTTATTGTTATCGTTTTCTTTAATTATATCATTCACAATTAAACCACCAAATCACATTGTATTTCATAAACTTTTTGTTTTCCAACTCTGATCCATTGAACTAATGGGATTGATGAGGGACATACATAAGCACAAGAACCACATTCAATACAATTCATTATTCCCATTTTGTCAGCATTTGACCAATATCGTAATAACGATAAATGCGCCAATCGAGTGGGCATTAAAAACATTGGACAGGACTGCACGCAACTTCCACATCCAATACATGCCATAGGCTCAACTTGTTTATAATTAGTAGTACAGACAATTCCGCTAGTAGCTTTAATTACCGGTACAGATAAATCATATTGAGCAATACCCATCATAGGTCCACCCATAAACACTTGTACAGTTTCGTCGACAAGACCACCACAAAATTCTATCACATCACTAAATTTTATTCCAATCGTAACCATTAAGTTTTTGGGTTCTTTAATACCATTACCAGTTACGGTTACTACTCGCTGTGTCAAAGGTTTTTCATAAGATACGGCATTGGCGACAGCAACAGCAGTGCCCACATTTTGAACGACTGCTCCAACATCCATTGGTAAACCACCGGTTGGCACTTTTCGTTTTTTGATTGCCTTAATCAGCATTTTTTCAGCGCCTTGTGGATATTTTGTTTTTACGGTAACAACTTCAAATCCATAATCATTAACAGATTTTTTCATAGATTCAATCGCATCAGGTTTATTGGATTCAATTCCGATATATCCTTTATTAACTCCAAGAACCTTCATGATGATAGCCATGCCTTTTAAAACATTATCGGACATTTCCAACATCGTTCTATGGTCGGCTGTAAGAAATGGTTCACATTCGCAACCATTTAAAATAAATGTATCGATTGGTTTATTCTCAGGTGGATTTAATTTGACATGTGTCGGAAATGCCGCTCCTCCCAATCCAACAATACCGGCATTCTTAATTCGATTTTTTAAATCATCAATTGACAATTTTTTCCAATCAACTTCAGTATAAACTATATTTGACTTTTCCGAATCAGACGCAACTATATGTACCATTAATGTACGAGCATCGGTTGGTGTATGATATTTTCCAATATCTTTAACTGTTCCAGATATCGTGGCGTGTACTGGGCTTGAAACGTATGCATCAGTTGAGCCAATTACCTGTCCTACTTTTACCGTATCACCGACTTCTACCAATGGTTTGCAAGGAGCACCTATATGTTGTTGTAACGGAATAAACACTTCCTTCGGTATGGGAAGTATTTCGATTGGTAAGTCCTGAGTTTGTGTCTTATAATCGTCAGGATGAATACCGCTTTTGAAGGTTGGGACTTTCACTTTATTCGCTTACTATTTATCCGAAAATGTCGTTTATTATATCCGTTCAATAATTAAAATTACTGAGATTTTTTTGCAAAAGAAACGAGTAATAGGACAACTTTATCTTAATATTTTATATTTTTATTGATTAATCTCCACTCTCTATAAATGGTTTCCATTGTTTTACCATGAATAATTTTAAATTAACTACAAAATGCAAATAACACACAAAATGTAAATCACATTTATTTATAACTTTTGCCCTTTTGTGGCTAATTTTGTCTTTATGAAGATTAAACTCTATTGGCAAGTTCTAATCGCAATGGTACTTGGTATCGCTTTTTCGTTGATATTCAAAGAACAAGCATTAATCGCAAAACCGCTCGGTACAATATTCATGCGATTATTAAGAATGATTATCGTTCCTCTCATAATATTCTCAATTACTACTGGCGTAATCAATCTTGGTAAAAACATTGGTCGAGTTGGCGCTAAAACTTTTGGATACTATTTGCTCACATCGCTATTAGCGATAGTAATAGGTCTCACACTTGCAAATTTAATTAAACCCGGAGTTGGAATTGATCTCGGTGCAATTGCCACGGAATTTGATCCGGAATCACTGTCAACGCCAAGTTCCCCATTTGAAATTATTATTCGTATGATTCCGCTAAATCCGTTTGCAGCGGCAGTCAATGGCGATATTCTTGGAGTTATATTTTGGTGCATCGTTTTTGGAAGTGTTATACCAAGATTGCCCAGTAAACAGCGCAAGTTCCTTAAACATTTTTTTAATGCCGGGTTCCAAGCAATGATGATATTAACTCAAGCTGTAATCAAATTTCTCCCAATTGGTGTTTTTGGACTAGTCAGCACTGCAGTAGCAACTACCGGATTTGAATTATTTAAGGGTGTCGCCTGGTACATGGTTACAATCGCAATAGGATTAACGCTACATGCTTTTGTTGTACTACCTATCATATTTTCATTATTTACTCGAATTAATCCAATAAAACATTATCGAGCTATTGCGTCCGCGATGGCAACTGCTTTCTCTACAAGTTCTTCCGGAGCAACTTTACCGGTAACGATGAATTGCGTTGAGACTAATGCCGGTGTGTCCAATAAGATTTCTAGTTTTGTGCTACCGCTTGGAGCAACGATCAATATGGATGGAACCGCTCTTTATGAGTGTGCCGGTGTCCTGTTTATTGCACAAGCACTCGGATTTGACCTGTCCTTTACGCAACAATTGATAATTGTAATAACAGCTTTTTTAGCTTCTGTTGGCGCAGCCGCGATTCCATCAGCCGGACTTGTAATGATATTCATCGTATTAGATGCAGTTGGTTTAGGCAACCACCCCGGTGCAGCGATGATTGTCGGTACAATGCTTGCCGTTGACCGTCCGCTTGATATGTACCGTACAGTTGTAAACATCACCAGTGATAGCATTGGAGCGGTTATAATTGCCAAGAGTGAAGGTGAAAAAGATTTGTATCCGAATTGAAAATCGCATTGAATAATTCGATTAGATTTGATTTAGCTCATTTTTAACATTAATTTTTATTAAGCTTTTTGACAATTTCCGTACCGGGATAAGTTATTTTAGGATCTACAAGTAATAAAAATTGGAAGCTTTACTTCGCTTACAAAAAGCATGCCCTCTCGTCAGGGAAGTTTGCTGTAATCGAGAGGCATCCACCGTTAATCATAAACGGTCCTAAAAAACGCCTGGTACGGAAAAATGTTCGAGATATGAACAGCTTTGCTACTGCTTCCCTATCTCTGATTCCCTATCCCTGATTTCCTATAATTTGATTGATCCGTTTAACCGAACCACGGATTTTTAATCGTACACCATCTTTATCATATTCCCGTTCTAAAACAGTTACACCATTTTGTGCTTCTGCGGTTTCCTTGGCTTGATCAAAGGAAAAATGTACATCTGCCGTTGTGAATCCTTTGTCAATTATTTCCTTAATCGATTCAAGTAAGTTATCAATTCGTAAATGATTTTTTGCTGAAATTAATATGCCCTCAGTGAATTTCCGTTTTAAATAGGCTATCCTATTATCTTCGTCAATAGCGTCAATTTTGTTTAATACGATTAGCGATGTATTTTTATTAGCACCAAGTTCGGTTAATACTTCGTTAATAGTATCTAAATGTTCTATTACTTGCGTAGATGACGCATCCAATACTATCAATATCAAATCAGCTTCTAATACTTCTTGTAAAGTGCTTTTAAAACTTGCAACCAAATGATGTGGAAGTTTGCGGATAAATCCGACTGTATCACTTATTAAAATCTCGAGTTCACCATCTATAACTGTTGACCGGATCGTCGTATCTAGAGTTGCAAATAATTGATCGCGAATATACACATCAGCACCGGTTATGGCATTCATTAATGTTGATTTGCCGGCATTTGTATAGCCGACTAAGGCAACTCGAAACTGATCTTTACGTCTACGACTCTGAGTGTCACGCTCCTTTTCAATTTTAGTTAACTCTTTTTTCAGTTTAGCAATCCTCGTTCCGATTAATCTACGATCAACCTCAATCTGCGTCTCCCCTGCTCCTGCTCGAGTTCCGATTCCCCCCATTTGCCGTTCCAAATGCGTCCACATTCGCGTTAGACGCGGTAATAAATATTGTAAATGTGCTAATTCTACTTGAGTTTTCGCTTCTTTAGTTTTTGCATGTTTTCGAAATATATCAAGAATTAAGGCACTGCGGTCGATTACTTTAACGTCTATTTTAACATCTTCACTAAGCGATTGGAAATTCTTGGTTTGAGCCGGACTTAAGTCCTCATCAAAAATGACAAGGGAAACTCCTAGTTCTTTGGCTTGATTTATAATCTGTTCGGCTTTGCCTTTGCCAACAAAATAGGCAGGATTTACTTTATTAAGTTGCTGAGTCACTCGTCCTACGACCTTGGCACCAGCAGTATCGGCAAGCAATTCCATTTCATCGAGATGTTCATCGATAATATGCTCATCCAGTTTCCCCTGAATTACTCCAACTAATATGGTGCGTTCGGGTTCATTTGATCTTTGTAGATCAACCATTTTTATAAAATGGACAAACCATACATGACAATTCCCGAAAAAAGTGGAATGCGCAAATTATCATCTATTTTAATGGGTAATAGTTCAATGAACATTGCTGCAAATGCCCCGCTGATTTTTATGATATCTTTAATGTCAGGGAAAAACAAACCTATTATTAAACAAGCAATTAGACCAACTATGGAACCTTCTAATGTTTTATTCCAAATTCTAAGTTTTCCAAACTTTCTGCCGTATAGAGCGGCAGCAGTATCGCCGATTGCGGTAAATAATAATGCTAAAATAGCAATCTCCTTTGGAAATATTAAAACAGAAATAAACGACCCGATAAAAACATAACTTGCACCCGTTAATTTTCCTGATAATTCGTGCGATCTAAGCATCCCATTAAATAATATTCCGAATGTCTTTGATATCCATTCCTTGCGAGTTCGTCCTAAATCGATTATGACAATCATAATTGAGGTAATGCCAAGTAGTATTAACATCCAAAATTTTGGGACATTGAAAAACAGGTATGTATACGGAATTATTGCACTAACACTTAAATGAATAGTTTTCCGAATAATTTCTTGTCGCATTGAGCGTTATTGATCTATCATTTGATCGAATATATCTTGCAAGTCAAGAACACTTACCGTTATATCAATACTCTGAGAATCTTCTAAAATGGTTCCCGCTTGAATTGATTGGTCAAGAACTGTATAAGGAATTAAATCTTCATTTTGTTTATAATGTATTTTACCAATTCTCAAACCGGCTTTTTGCAACTCTAATTCTGCAGCTTCTTTGCTTAATCCAAACAAAGTAGGAACTTGTATATCATTTGGAGAGCGTCCCTTGCTGATTATCACTCTTACACTATATCCCTTAGGTAACGTTTCAGTAGTGTCGGGAATTTGGTTAACAATAACGCCGTTAGGATACGTTACACTATGTTCCATTGAGATAGCACCAATCTTTAATCCAACCTTATTTAACAATAATCCCGCGCTTCGTTGCGATTGTCCTACGATGTTGGGCACCAGTACTAATTTATCGACTTGTGATATTTTTAGTCTTACTGTTCTACCTTTTTTTACTATTGAACCTGCCTCAGGATGCTGATCTAAAACTATATTGGGTTCCATTTCGCTAGTGTAAATCGTATCCGTTACCGTAGCTTTGAATCCAGATGTTTTGATCATTATCATAGCAGATTTAATATCCATATATGTAACATCGATCAATTTCATACTCTTTCCTTGACGTACATAATACGGCATAATAATTAATTCAAATAAAATGATAATTATCACGGTTATAGTAATAATTGATATAATGTGTTTTAATATTTTTTTCACCTTTCTCTAATCATTTTTACCGTGAACATTCCATCCATTTTATCTTTCGGAGGAAATGTTTTAAGCACACTTTTTTCATCAATTAAATTTACTAATTGGGGATTTTTAATCGATGCTACCCTAAAATCATTGTGCAATTTAAGAAAGGCTTCTACCACTTGCCAATTTTCTTCCTCTTCCAATGAACATGTTGCATACACTAAGATTCCATTTGGCTTAACAAATTTATGTACATGATTTAGTATAGACTTTTGTAAATCAACTATAGTTTCTAAATGCTTCGGTTTACGTCTCCATTTAATATCCGGTCTGCGTCCGATGACCCCTGTTCCGGTACAAGGCGCGTCAACAAGAACTCTATCAGCCATGGGGAATGTATCTTTTGTAGCATCCTTTTGTTCCCAAATGATATTTTTATTTTTAAACCGAACATCATCTTTTTTTGCTACATCGATTCGCTCCTTATCAATATCACTTGCGAATATTTTTCCAGTATTTTGCATTAATTCAGCAATATAATTTGTCTTAGTTCCGGGAGCGCAACACACATCTAAAATTATTTCATTCGGTTGAGGATCCAATACTTCCACTATTGCTCCAGCGGCGCGATCTTGAAATGAAAAATAACCATCACGAAATAATGGATTGTTTATTAATTGCGTGCCACCTGAGTCAATATCATAGAAACGATCGGAATTCTTCCTCGGTGAAAGTTGAATGTCATCTGATTCAATTTTTTCGATGAAACTATCATGATCAATTTTTGTATCATTTCTTCTGATCGTAAGAGGAACCGGCGAATTGAAATATTCACATAGTTGATGAGTACGAGATTCACCAAATTGCAATAGCCATTTTTCAAACAACCAATTTGGAAATGAATACCATTCAAAATCTTTGCTTTGTTCAGGTTTTATATTGGTAGAATCAGAACTAATTTTTCTCAACACCGCATTTACTAATCCGGCAGTTTTTTTGTTGAATTTCCGTTTAGCTAAATCAACGCCACTATTAATCGCAGCATAGTCTGGAACCTTATCATCAATTATTAATTCATAGGTTGAAAGTTCCAGAATAACTAATAACTGAGATTGGAGTCTATTAATTGGATGATCAAGATTCTTCTTTATCAATAAATCTAATCTTCCTTTCCAACGTAATATTTCCCTTGATAATACAACAACACGATTTCGGTCTAATGTGCTAAGTTTATATTGCTTAAAATGATTTTTTTGAATTATTTTTAAATTGAGAGTTGTATTATAAAAATTATCAATTATTTCGACAACTTGCTCACGCGCAGATTTCATTAATCTCCAAGCATCATTTTGATTTGTAGTTTTGTACCGTGCAAGAATTCTTCAACTTTCATTCGTTTCTTGCCCTCAATCTGTACATCTCCAATCTCTATCAATCCTTTATCGGCTTGTACTGCAAGTTGATTTTTACTACATATTATAATTTCACCACATTTCATTTTATTTGATAAATTATCTAACATTGAAGATGAATAAATCTTCAAACGTTTTCCATTAAATGATGTATATGCACCAGGGGATGGGGAAAACGCTCTTATTAGATTGTGAATCTGTTCAGTAGTCCTTGACCAATCAATTCTATAATCACCGGATTTAATCTTAGGCGCTAAGGTAACTTGAGATTCGTCTTGTGAGGTTCCTATTAAATTACCTTCTTCTATTCCATCAAGCGTTTTTACAACTAAGTCTGCTCCAATTTCACTCAATCGATCGGTAAGTGTACCATAATTATCATCATTTTTAATATTAACTGTTTCTTGTAATAAAATATTTCCGGAATCAATTTCCCCAGACAATAAAATTGTGGTCACTGCCGTTTGTGAGTCACCATTAATTAGCGACCATTGAATTGGTGCTGCTCCACGATATTTTGGTAATAGTGAGGGATGTAAATTGATTGCTCCATATTTTGGTATAGAGAGCAACCTATCGGACAATATTTTATAGGCAACTACTATAAAAATATCCGGCTTCATCCATGATAAATATTGTAAAAACTGCTTATCATTTAATTTCGGCGGTTGGAGCAATGGAATCTCCATCGCTTTAGCGGCAATCCCGACAGCTGTTTCTTTTATTTTGTTACCTCGGCCAATCTGTTTAGGCGGATTTGATACAACTGCGATTATTTTATGTGACGATGCTGAAATATGCTGCAAACTTGGTACGGCAAAATCCGGATTACCCATGAAAATGATGCGCATGGTTTAACTACTCTCTAAATATTTTAGATGAAAAATTGTTAAAAACGTGTTACACCGCTATCTTTTAATATATCAAAATATTGATGGGCAGCATTTTCCTTGATGTCTTTCAGCTGAGATTTATAGCGCAATTTTGCAATTGAACTTACATGATCAATAATCAATTTCCCATTTAGATGATCCATTTCATGTTGAATTGCCCTCGCATACAAACCACCAAACTCTTGTTCATGTTTTGAACCATCGAGTTTTTGATATTGTAATGTGATAAATTCAGGACGTTTTATGTCAAATTCTACACCAGGTATGGACAGACAACCTTCGGAAAAGGTCGATTCTCCACGAGTATCAATAATTTTACTATTTACAAATTCACCCGGTTCGGTAGCTTCATCCGTATGAGTTATATCTATGATAAATAAATTTAAATCAATCCCTATTTGGTTTGCCGCCAAGCCGATTCCTTCTGCTTCATACATAGAATCATACATAGTAGAAATTATTTTAGGTAATATTGAAATATCTTCCACTGTTTTACATACTTTATGTAATCGTGGATCGCCATATTTTACAATATCGATTATTGACATTTATTAAGCTTCGATCTTTGTATCTTTTTCTGTAACCGATTCGGCTAATCCTGCAATTGAACTTTTAATAATAGTTAAACTTGTATTTTTGTCAACCTTGATCACAACAATTTTACCTTGATTCTTCAGTCCTACAACAGTTCCGTGGATACCTCCATTTGTTACAATTCGGTCTCCTTTTTTAATTGCTTCTATCATTATTCTTTTTTCTTTTTGTCGTTTTGATTGTGGTCTTATCATTAAAAAATACAAAATCAGCATAATTAGGATGAAAGGCAAAATCGAAAGCATTCCACCGCTTCCTCCTGCCGCGCCGCTTTGTGTTGATGCATAAATTATATCCAAAATATTCTCCTTTTTATTTAGATTGAAAATTACCCTATTTTTAATTTAATCTCAATGGCAACCTTTATAGATGGCGTTTTAATGACAACGAAGCAAACGATATCATTAAATAATAAAAAACGCTCAAAGTGGTAAAAACTTTAAGCGTTTTTTATATCAATTGATTATAAGTTTTAGATATAACCTAACTGTTCAACTTTAAGAAAAATATCCTGTACTAAAATCTCTGGGTCAGTACCTTCGGAATTAATAACAATTTCGGCATTCTCCGGCTCCTCGTATGGATCACTAATGCCTGTAAACTCTTTTACCAAACCTTGGCGAGCTTTAGCGTACAATCCTTTTACATCACGTCTTTCACATACTTCCAATGAGGTACTTACAAACACTTCAATAAATCCACCATAATGTGAAATCATTTTTCTTGCCGCATCTCGATCTGCTTTGTAAGGTGCAATTGGTGCGCAAACTGCGATTCCAAAATTTTTGGTAATTTCGCTAGCTACGTAACCAATTCTTTGTATGTTAATTGAACGATGTTCTTTAGTAAAACCAAGTTCACTAGATAAATGGGTACGAACCACATCACCGTCCAATAATGTTACCGGCCGCCTTCCATCTTCTAGAAGTTTTACCATTAAACCATTTGCTAATGTTGATTTTCCAGAGCCAGACAGCCCTGTGAAAAATATTGAAAATCCTCTTTTATTCAGAGGGGGTCTGGTTGCTCTAAGCTCTTCGACAACTTCAGGGTATGAAAACCACTCAGGGATATCTAACCCTTTATCCAATCTGCGTCGTAATTCCGTTCCGGAGATACTTAGGACTCTAGAATCTTTAGGCACATCATCAATTGGACAATATTCAGCACGATCTTCTACATAAACCATCAATTTAAATGGAACCATTTTAATTCCAAGTTCATCTTCATGTTCTTTTAATAAATCTTGCGCATCATATGGACCATAAAATGGATTACCCGCTTTATCGTTTCCGGGACCGGCATGATCCCGTCCAACAATTAAAAAATTACATCCATAATTTTTTCTGATAATTGCATGCCACAATGCTTCCCTTGGCCCTCCCATTCTCATTGCTAATGGAAGCAAACTGAGCATTACTGTACCTTTTGGATATTTTGGTAAAACTTTTTCATAACATCTAACCCGTGTATAATGATCAACATCTCCTGGTTTAGTTAAACCAACAACCGGATGAATTAAAACATTTGCGCCAATTTCATTGGCTGCGCGCATAGTTAATTCAACATGTGCTCTATGCATTGGGTTTCTAGTTTGAAAAGCTACAATGTTCTCCCAACCACGTTTTGCAAATTGTTCTCGCAATTCCAATGGCGTATCCCTTAACCCTTGATAATCATAATGTTTTGGATATGTCATACCTTCTAAAGTGCCACCAACATATACGGGGTTTGTAAAATTCATTAGATAATTTACTGCCGGATGCGTCTCATCAACCGTACCAAAAATCGATTCAGCTTCTGCTTTTAAATCCGGTTTCCAAATTTCTTCAATGTGTAAAATAGCCAATGGAAATCCTTCTGTATCTCGTAACACTAATTTGTCACCTTGCGAAAGTTTATCAGAGATCTCATTGGTAATGTCGAGTGTAACTGGCATGGGCCACAAAGTTCCATCAGCCAAACGCATATTTTTTACGACAGAGTCATAGTCATTTTTATTTAGGAATCCTTTTAATGGAGAAAACCCACCATTCAGAATTAATTCCAAATCGCAAATTTGTCTATCCGTAACGGTCCATGATTCATAATTAATCAATAAACTTTTCAGTTCTTTTTTGCGTTCCTCAGAAACATATAAATTGCATAATTCACCACCGTGTGCGTCTATCGTTGAACTTGTCATATAAGTGTTATCCTATTTAGTATATTTAAGTTAAAATTTGGTGTGGAAATTACATTTAGAAAGGACAGAATTCTACTATCTTATCTGATTACTATTCTTATTGTCGTACCGGAACCAATCATTGATTCTTTGACAAATATTTTGCCTTTATGAAAATCACTAATAATTCTTTTCGTCAACGATAATCCTAATCCCCAACCGTATTTTTTCGTACTAAATCCTGGTCTAAAAATATTCTTCCAATCTCTCTTAGGGATTCCAGCACCAAAATCTGTTATATCAATAACAAATTTGTCGTCCTCAGTATTTAATGTTATATCGATGTTTCCTTCAATATCCTTCGAGGCGTCAATTCCATTTTTAACAAGATTTTCGATAGCCCAGCTCAAGAGTTTTTTATTACCGTTAATTGAATATTGAGCGGATTTATCAAAAATAAATTGGATTTCAGCTCCGGGAACTCGACGTTGTAAATAATTAATGACAGATTGTATTGGTTCAACCAAATCTAATTTTTCAAATTTGGGTGTAGTACCCATGTCACCAAAACGATTACTTATTTCCTGCAAGCGAGCTAAATCCATTTCCATATCTTTAACAATGGATTTTGAACGATTTGGATTGGTTTTTAATAGATCTACCCATCCTAATAATGCTGAGACCGGCGTACCTAATTGATGTGCGGTTTCACGTGCCATTCCAGCCCAAATATGCCGTTTCTCGCTATTACGTATAACCGAAAAACTGGTAAATCCCAAAAATATAAATAAACCAACTAATCCGATTTGCAAATATGGTAGCCAAATCAACGAATTTATTAGTCGTGAATCTCCAAAGTGAAGATATCCGAATGTAATTGTTACATTTGTTTCAGGATTATTGTACATAAGTGGAATAGGATCATTTTGGTGATCCATAGTTTTCTGTAACCGGAAAGCTTCAACTTCAGTATTAACATTAGCCGGTAAATTTTTCCAAGACAATGGCTTCATTTCAGCATCAGATTGAATTAGGGGAAATTGTACTTTTTGTATTATGTTCTCAAATATGAAATTTAAACTTTCATCATTTTCGGATGATGCAACTCCAGCTATTATTCCCGCATATAACTGTACAATTTCTTGATTATCATTACGTAAATCCCGTACGATTTTCTGAGTAAAAAGTACGAATGCGGAAACAAGAATTATTCCAAGAATGAATAACCCTACTTTAATATTTACTGAATATTTATACCAATTCATTCGACTTTTTATTATTAAATAGTCCAAATGTAATAAAACCAATTGCTAAAATAAATGATACAATTGATATTAATATTCCTTTATGAAATACTGATTTATCATAATCAAATTCAATAATATGTTCTCCAACAGGAACTTCTATGCCGCGAATAACTCCGTTTGTTTCGATTGTTTTAACAGGTTCACCATCAATCTTTGCTTTCCATCTTAATGGATAGTGAACTTCACTTATTACTAGAAATCCTGCCTCTGAATTATTAGTTTCTATTTTTATATAATTGGGAGTGTATTCGGCATAAATAATTTCGCCACCACTAATGAATTGTTCTGTAATCGGTTCATAAATATATGCAATTTGTGCTGGATTAAATGTTTCACTTAATAGATTTTGCCACAAATAGTCTTCGTCAACCACTTCAACTTTATCAACGAACCATGCACGTGGTATGCTATCTGAAATAAGATATGTCCAAATCGGGATTTTACCAGAACCTGTCTGCATATTATCAACAACAACTTGTTCCAAATCAGGATGATTTATTACTTGTGGGCTAAGTATATAACGGATATTCATCATCCGCATTAGCGGTAGGGTACTAATATTATTCGTATTTGATAAGAACCTATTATAGATACCCAATTTGGCGGGATGATAACCTCCTACTGATTCAATTCCAAATGCTTGTAATCTTGATTCACCAAAAAGTGGACCAATTGGATAGACTCGGAAATCCGTAGTTTCTTTTATTAGGAACTTGGTTATTTTATCATGTTGAAAATATCTCGTAATAGCTTTTTTATTAACAAGTTGGGACGCTCTCCCTGAATTTGATTCCGGCTGTACAATTTTATAATCAACTATTCCAATATCAATAATTGCTAGAGTTCCAATTATTACCATGAACATAACTTTAGTAATGTTCTTTTTGACGAAAAGGAAATAAGTGCCAATCAAACCAATTATAAATAATATCATTAACCAAACATCATTAATCCAAATATTCCATCGTAAATTATTTATTACTTCAACAAAACGTGGATCTTGGGTACTAGGCTGAGTAAAACCATTTGAGACTATTCCCCTCAGCCAACCACCGCCGAAAAGTAATAATAAAAACGCAAACCCTATAATTCCTGAAATCCACCAAAACCATTTTGGTACATCTTTCCATTTATGTTCTGCGACCTGCTCTAATCCATAGCAAGCTAAAATAATAGTATTGAACTGCACGATTATTAATATCATGCTTGGAATTCGGAATTTGCTGAAGTATGGAATAAAATCGTAAAATAATTTATATACAATACCAAAATGTTTTCCAAATGAAATCAATAAAGCGATTAAAGTTGTTCCTGCTAAAAACCATACAAGTGCACTTCGTTTTTTTATTAACGCAGATACAGCCAAGAGTAAAAAGATTATGCCCATATAATTTGGATAATCGGTAAAAGGCATTTTGCCCCAATAAGTTTGTCCTCCAAAACCATAGGCTGACGGAATAAAAAATGTAAGTATTTCTTTAGGATGGAATGACCAACTAGTAGCATATTCATAACTTGCTGACCCTGGTTGACCAACCGATCTGATTGATTCGGACGAATACTGTAAACTCGGCAAATAAATTAAAGCAGAAATACCAAGTGCAACGATAATTGCAGTGATGAACAAAGCACTTCCTCTAATCACATTTTTGCGGAATTCTTTTCCTCTAAGAAATAAGAATATTTTGAATAAGAATAAAGCTCCAATCAACATCCACGTGTAATATGCGATTTGCACGTGCGCTCGCTGAAGCTGCAATCCAAGAATAATTGCTAATATCCCAACATCCAAAATCCTTTGTTTGTCAAACAAATTGATAGCTGCCCAAAATGCCCACGGGATATATGCCGCTGTCATCGCTTGGCTGCCATGACCAAAAACTTCCATCGTTACAAGGTATGGCATCAACATAAAACCAGCTCCACCGATAATCGCAACAATTTGCGATAGTTTCAGGTAGCGTAATAATACAAACATTCCGAGCCCGGCAAATAAAAAATGTAATAAATGAATTATGATTGTAGGGATATGCAGTACTTGAAAGACATATTGTAAGAAATATAAGTTGCTTGTATTTGTGAATGATTCGGCTGTCGGCATACCGCTAAAAATCCATGGTTGCCAAAGGGGATATTCTCCGATTTCCTGCTGTGTTCCTTGCAAAATTATCGTGGCAGCTTTTGGATTTAGTGAATCAGGCGAGCTGAATATTTTTCCTTGAAAAATTACCGGATAGAAAATGATACACAATAACACCAATAAAATTGGAATAATGATTAATTGTTTTTTTGGTAACATATTATTTATAAACAGTTGGTTTTATTACCTTATTTTTTAAAAAATTAATTGAGCGCAAAAAATCTTTGTCATCTTCGTCAAATTTAAATAATAATAACAGCACTCCATAAATAACGAAAATTATTATGAGAGCTGATATTAAGGTTATAATCGTATGGTACATCATCAAATATGGTTTAATGTATTGTAAAATTCCAAAGGTTAGAATTCCTGCTAATATTGATTTAAAAATTTTAAAATTAAATGGACTAATTTTAAGAAAAATCCAAGTTTCAATTAATCGCGCTAAAGCGATGAACGTCATGGATGATAATGTTGCCCATGCAGCACCTAGAATTCCATATTTTGGTATTAAAATTATATTCAAACAAATATTCAAAATTGTTGCAGATAGCGCATTAACTAAATTTAATTTTTGATGACCCGACACAACCAATACTGTACCACTTACTCCAAATATTGCAAAAATTGAAGTCCCTATTGATAAAATTATTAGTATATCTGAGGATTGAAGGAAATCTGCTCCAAAAAGAAGCATAATTTTTGTAGAGAAATGTATAATTAAGATTAAAATAGGAATTACCAAAGTAAATATCCACCTTGTTACTAATTTATAAATATGATGCATACCAATAAAATTATCTTGAGCAAAATATTTTGAAAACATTGGAGCAAATATTCCGGCAAATGCAATTAGAATTGATTGCTGTAATCCTGCTGTTCTAACTGCAGGGTGATACAATCCAACAGTCTCGATATTAGTAAAGTATCCTAACATCAATATATCCATCCAATGTAAAAGCGAACCTAAAATCATGGTAAACATTATTGGTAAGGAGTATGTAAGAATCTCCTTATTGAAACTTATATTCCCAATATCTAATATATTTACGCCAACTATTTTTTTCAGGATATAATTTGCTACTATAAATCCAACAATTCCTGTCAGTAATGTTGGTAAAATTATTGCCATTTCGCTCGAGAAAGTAAAATACATAAAAATCATCGAAACTATTAATACTGTTGGATTTAGAATGTATTCTACAAAAATTTTGTATTTAAGTAATTGAAATCCTTGTGTGGCAAATGTTGCTATCGTCATTAGGGTCGTAAATGGTATCGACACCGCATAAACTATTAAAATAATTCTTAATAATGATGATTCATGAAACACATTTTCTACTAGCCATTTTGATAACAATATTTGAGCTAACATGATTATAATTGAAAATACTAGTCCCATTTTCAATGTTGACCGAATATCATTTTTTATCGATTCTCGATCTTTTTTTGGGTCGCGCATACTAATATAGCGCATTAATCCTACGTCTGTACCCACTTTACCAAGCATGCCAGCAATACTTGTTATAGAATTACCCAGTGAATAAATACCAAGATAATGTACACCAACTAAGCGAGCTATTATTGCGGTAAATAAATATCTAACAAACTGACCGTAACCCATCCCCACAAATGATATTGTGGATTCCTTGGCAATTTTTTCAGCAGGTGTAAAGTTTTTATTACTCATTATAGAGTGTTGGTATATATCCCAAGTTTTTAATTACATCCTCGCCAATTTTACTGAATGATGATTTTTGTTCGTTGTTAAAAATTGCTTCCCATTCACCTGAAACTCCTTTACGAACAAATTTTGTATTATCACTTTCTCCTCGACTGCGACCAGCAATTTTATCAAAACTATTTTTTTCAATAATGTTTTTTATTGTACTCTGCTCAATTTTGAAATCTAGAAAGTTAAATATTTTTTCAAGAACTGTATAGGAATTAGTTAACATATCTTCATATCGAATAATTATCGATTTTTTCATATCACGTTTTTTCAACCAATTCCTGACCCAATTTAATGTTTCTTTTTCGAATTCACCGGATTCCAATTTGTATGATATAAATTCTTCTATCGATTGTTCATGTGCCAGTTCGTGTGCCCAATGTCCCGGGAAATTTCGGCTATGCCAATACTCGGAAATTAACTTATCGCGAGGATCACGTACACCAATGAGGTATTTAAGTTCAGCTTGCCCTAACACATCTATATTATTGGACAATGCCCAAGTATGACCACGAATAATCGCTAACTTATTTTTAAATTCATTAAAAGTATCAATATCTAAATCCCAACGTGAATCGTCCCATTTTTTTGAAATATATGTATTCCACTTCATGGGTGCAAATAAATCAAACCCATCTAAACCTGAACACATATTTGATAGCCATGTTGAACCACTTTTTGGAAGGGATGTGATAAAAATGATATTCTGTGGATATTTTTTTCTTTTTAAATAATAATTTATTTGATTGATAGGGCGTTTTATGACGATATTTTTAAATAAATATATAAGTGTTTTTAGAAATCCAAAACGATGAAAATTAACTTGGACTCTTTGCAACCGTATCTTTAACCAATGAATCATTTTTTACTTTTTTATAATTAAATAAATGAATTTTAATAATTGGTAAGGAATTGAGATAATCCAAGCTAATCCAATAGTTATTTTTTGTAGAAAATTTGCATGTATGCTAAATAGTCTAATCATTCCCTGAATTTTTCTAACAAGTTTACCGACCGACAGCTCTCCACCAACTGATGCCGAGACTTTATGCCAAATATTTGAATTTGGCGCTAATAGGATTTCGTTATCATAAGACCTAATTCTTAAAGATAAATCTACGTCTTCACCATACATCGGAAATGATTCATCAAATCCACCAATTTCCTCAAAATCCACATAACGCATACAAAAACAACAACCTGTAGCATAATCTGTAGATTGAGATTCTGAATACTTAATACTGTCTTTTTTCCTTATTCCATTATGATAAACTAAACCAAGCCATTTATTAACTTTTCCACCGGCATACCAAATTTTATTTGGATCATCCGCATAAAATATTTTTGGTACGGTTTGTCCCACCTCTGATTTATCGATTAATGGCCTTACAAGCGGTTCAATAAAATTTTCATCAACGATCGTATCATTATTTAAAAATATTATGTGCATAAGATTATGCTTTTTTGCATGTTCAAATCCCGCATTATTCCCTGCCGCATAACCGATATTAGAATCTATTCGTAGAATATCAACATTTGGATATTTCAATTTAATGGCACTTACCGAATCATCGATTGATCCATTATCTACAACTAATATTTTGTAATTATCGTATAAGACTTTAGTTAAGGATTTTAGACAATCTAATATGAGATCCTTACCATTCCAATTCAGAACTATAATGTAAACTAATGGATTCATTTCTTTGCTAATTCCATTAGATTATCTACGAATTTTTCCCATGAGAACAACTGTTTATGAGTTTGAATGTTATTAGAAAACTCATCGAATTTATCTTCCTTAAAATATTTAACAATTGCTTTGGCAAATTCATTCGAATCAGGTTTAACAACATAACCGGTTTTGCCATTGAGTACAATTTCTGCTAGCCCGCCAACATCGCTGACAATTACAGGTCTATCAAAATTATAAGCAATTTGTGTAATTCCACTTTGCGTGGCAGTACGATAGGGCAACACGACAACATCCGTTGCTGAAAAATATTCCGAAACTTCGTTATCGGGAATAAATTTTAATTTTAAATCTACTGATTCTAGTATTTGTAACTTTTCAATAATATCATAATATTTTTCTGTTTTCTCGTAACATTCACCCGCTATAATTACAATAAAATCCTTGAGTTCTTGTTTAATTTTTGGAATACTATTTAATAAAATATCTAAACCTTTGTATTCACGGATCAGACCAAAATACAAAATCACATTTTTTGTTTTTATACCTAGATTTTGCCTCGCAATATCCCTATCAATAGTATTCCCAAAAATATTATAAATTGGATGTGGGGTTAATCTATATTCTGCATTCGGTATAATTTTTATTAAATCCGATTTAACGGATTCGGACATTACTACAAATCGATCGATTTTATTTAGAAACATCTTTGTAAATAATTGATTAAAACCATGCTTTTCATGCGGAGTCAAATTGTGACAAATTGCTATTATTTTTATATCATTTTTTTTCTTTAATAAAATAGCAATCTTTCTAAGTGCCGGGGCAAAAAATGGCATCCAATAATGAATTACAACTATAGTAGGTTGAAATTCTATGATTCTATTAACAGTTTTTCTCCATGTAAACGGATTGATTGAGCTTAATACTTGTTCACTCCTTGGAGACTCATCTACATCATCTTTATATTGTGTTTTCCCCGGGAATAAGAATATTGGATACTGAGTAGAATAATTAATTATCTGTAAGTCATGTGTCTTATTCAATTCATTAGATAGCGCTAAGTTAAAATCGGAAATTCCACCGTGGAATGGCGGAAAAGGTCCTATAAGTGATATTCTCATCGATTTAAAATCGGATTCCGGGAAAAACTAATTTCCAAGTATCTTCTTTACGCGGTCTTCACGATCCTGAGTTGTCTGAGCAACCATCTCCCCGATAAGTCCAATTGAGAAAAACCACAATCCTAATACGAACAGCATTGCTCCAAATAACATCATCGCAAAATGTTTTTGAAAAGGATGATCAAAAAATATTTTTAAAAATACTACATATAATTCACTCAAGAAAGATAGTGCTATACATGATAATCCGAATAAACCAAATAAATGTAAAGGTTTTTGGGTATAGCGGTTTAAAAATAAAATGGTAACTAAGTCAAAAAATCCGTGAAATAGTCGAGAGCCGCCATATTTTGTGACTCCATATCGTCTTTCATGATGGTTTACTGGAATTTCCGCTATCCGAAATCGTTTTTGTCCCGCTAATGCCGGTATATAGCGATGCCGTCCTCCATAGATATCTAATGATTTTACAACCGCTCTGCGATAAATTTTCAAACCGCAATTCATATCATGAACTTTAACACCTGTAATTAATCTTGTAAAGAAATTGGCAATTTTTGAAGGAAAACGTTTTGTCCATGGGTCTTTTCGATCTTTTTTCCAACCCGTAACTAAGTCATATCCTTCCTCAAGCTTAGATATTAAATTTCGTATTTCTTGCGGATCATCTTGTAAATCCGCATCCATTGTAATAATATATTCTCCATTAGCTACTTTGAATCCCTCAGCTAATGCTGCTGATTTGCCATAATTACGATGAAATTGAATTAATTTAAAATTAGATTCACTTTTTACAATTTTAGTGAGCAATTCTATCGAATCATCAGTTGAACCGTCATCTACGAAAAGTACTTCCCATTCTTTTTGTGATTTGAGTACATCCTTTAAAGACGCTACCAATTCGATTAGTGATTCTCGTTCATTATAGGTAGGTATTACAATTGATAAAGATTTATTCATATTAGTTTAACGGTACTTGTTCAGGAATTCCTTTTAACAAATTTAAATTTGTTTCGCCATAATCCCTTTCAGATATTTTGAATTCAATTATCGTATCAATGGAATCTAAATTAAATGCTATCCTATCCAATACCATTCCTATATGTGTTATAGAAGATTTAAAATTTACTAAGTTTGAGTCCCTTTCAAAACCCGATTCTTCATCGGATTTTAGATACTTATTAGGAATTTCTCCCCATAATATTTGTGCAATGTCATACGTTTCCATAATATTAAAAATTGGTATTGAATTGCCAACATTAGAATCATATTGAAGATTTTTTTGCATATCCCAAAGTGTAATTTTACTTGGTAAGGCTTGAACAAAAAGTACTCTTCGGCCAAAAATATCCCTAAATTGAATGTAAGAACTATCGTTTTTAGTTGTGAATGAATAATTTAGTTTCCATCGCAATTGACCTTGAGCAGTCATAACTCCCTTACCTTTGCACGAAATGTACTGTTGTTTTAACTCATCATAAGATAAATCAACTATTTCATCTGTAATTACTTCGGGAACGTGGCTACAACTGATTACAATTAAAAGATTTATAATCAGTAAAATTAATGCTCTATAAATCACTTACTTTATTAATGAGTTCTTGGTTTTCAGGATCTAATGACAATGCTTTATGGTAATATTCTATAGCTTCTTTATATTTCTTCATTTTGACTAAGATATCCCCCATATGTTTCAGGACTTCTGTGTTTTCACCATCAATCTCCAATGACTTCGCAATATATTTGTGAGCATCTTTAGTATTGCCCATCTTGAATAAAATCCAGCCGTAAGTATCAAGATATGCTGCTTGATCCGGCGCTAATTCAATCGCACGGCGAGAATATTTTTGGGATAATTCAATTTTATCATCACGTTCAATCAAACTGTAAGCATAATTATTAAAAGCTTGAGCATCAGTACTATCTGTCTGAATTAGCTGCTGATATATTCCATCGGAAATATGCCAATTATTTAGATTGTCATTTACGATAGCCAATAGGTGTAATGTATTTCGTGAATTAGGTGCAATTTGTCGAGCATTATCAAGAAAAACAGCTGCCCTATTATAATTCTTTGAAAGATTATAACTCATTCCAAGCAAATATTGAATGGAATACTCTTCTGGGAAATCGGCGGCAGCAGGAGATAATATATTTATTGCATGTTTGCTGTCATCTTGATCAAGTGCAATTAAGGCACTATTTATAAATCCTTGCGGATTGTCAGGAAATGCACTTGTCAAATAATCTGCATAATATTGAGCTTTTTCATATTCCTTGTTTTCACGATATAATGTTGATAAAAAATGTAAACCAGTAACATTTGTGCTGTCCTGTTGCAATATTTCCAGAAAAATTTCTATAGATTTATCAACTTCTTCAAGTTCGTTATATAAAACTCCTAATTGAATTAAACTTTCTATAGACGAGCCTTCAATTGTAACAATCTTATTGACTATTTCGACGGCATATTCAGGTTTATTTAATTTAATTTGAATATCGGCATAAGCACTTAAATAATTAACATTTAAACTATCTGCTTGTAATAATTTTCGGTATAATTCATCAGCTTCATCATACATCCCTAAACGATGTGTTAAATCAACGGTTAGTTCTAAAGCTTGGATGTTATCATTATCAATTTCATATACCTTTTTATAGTATCCAATCGCCTGGTCATATTTTTTTTGAATTTTGGCAAGATCACCGAGGGCGAATAAATAGTTTTTACTTTCGGGATTTAATTCTAATAATATTTTATATTGTTCTTCTGATTTTGAAAAATCCTGAAGACGGAACAACTGTTCTGCCATAATTTCGCGGATTGCAATATTTTCGGGATCTATTTCAACAGCCGTATCCAAGATTTCCATGGATTTCTCAGGTTTATTCAAATTCCAATAACACTCCGCCAATGAGATATAAATTGAACTTACATTAGGTTCTAAACTTTGCGCTTCCTGCAATTCTACAATTGCCATAGCAAAATCACCTTGATCCATATATAGTTGACCATCCATAAGATGCTCTAAGGCCTCAGTATTTAATTGCACCAACCCACCAATTTTGGAATCAGTACCATTAACAATATTTTTAGAATTATCTTGCTGTAATGTTGGTGATTGGCTACAACTTATTAATAATAATAATGATAAATATATTATTATTTCAATATATCCTCTACTTTTATCGCGTCTGTTCAATTTTAATTATCCTATCAATTAAATTATATTATTAAATACTAAAAGTATTACCACCATGTTTTTTGGCGTTATACATTGCTTTATCAGCTGAATCAATAAGTTTTTGTACTTGGTCCGAGTCATTTGGAAATTCAGACATTCCTAAACTAACTGTAATTTTTATCCTTTGATTGTCAAAAATAAAAATATTATTTGCAACATTACTTAAGATACGCTTAGCAATTTGTTCAGTGCTGTTTTTATCAGAATTTGATACAGCAATAATAAATTCTTCTCCACCATATCGTGCAACCACATCAATGTTTCTTACGCTGGAAGAAATTAAATCAGCAATCTTTTTTAAAGCGATGTTGCCAACCGGATGACCAAAAGTATCATTGATTCTTTTAAATTTATCAACATCAACGATAATTATCACTAAAGATTGCTCAGTTCGTAAAGCGCGATTAATTTCAACATCCAAACGATTTAAAAATGCTCGATAATTCAATAGTCCGGTAAGATTATCGTGGGTCGTATTTAAATACATCTTGTGGTATTCTGACTGCCACTGGAGTAAAACGTTTATTGCCTGAGCTATCTTTTCAAGATAAAAACTGTTTATTGCAGAATATTCCTTTTCCTCAAATCTTTCTAATGCAATACAACCAGAAATATCTTGATTGATAATAATCGGAACTGCAAGTACCGATAAGATACTACGTTTAGTTTTTTCATCCTCATAAAATCGATATCGTTTGCCAAAATCTTTTTTAATATCCTTTGAATTAATAATTTGGTTATCTTGTATCACATTTGCAAAGATCGAATTCTTAAGTGAAAAAACTTCATCTCTACTGATGTCAAGCGAATATCCATCTACAAATTCAATTCTGGCATGTTCAACATCTTGATAACTGACCATTATTGTTAATTTATCATATTTAAATATAGACTGGCAAATTTCCACAGCTTTCTCATAAATAACAGATTTATTTACAGAAATGCTTACGGTACTCACTAATGAATTGATTTTTTCTTGTATTGTGTGATGTTTCTGAAGCGATTCAACATTATCAATCATTGATAATGACAGCGTAATTTGACTAGCAAATTGTCTGAGAATTATTTGGTCGTTCGACTCTACTCTTCTAACATCATCAACAAAAGCAAATAAACCTCCAATTGGGGATTTATTATAACTTATTTTTGAACCTAATAGACAATTTGAATCATTAGTTTCAATTTCTGCGAAGAATTCTATCCATTCATCTTGATATTCATGAGGTTTAACTAACAAAGTTTGATCTTCGCTAAATATCTTATGGAATATTTTGTTTTGGAAATCTATGGAATTAGAAAAATGTTCGACTGAATCATCTTGTATCAGAAAACTATTACTGTCGGGGTCTATTAGATATATCGCAAACTTAAATGATGGTTTAATGGTTATTAATTGTTCCCCAATTAACTTTAAAGTTTTATTAAAAGCAATCCGGGGATTTTCATTTAATTTTGAATTAGGTAAATCTAAAACAGGTTTTATTTTTTTTTCTTTTTCTTTTTGGAAATAACTCCATAATAAAAATCCCAAAAGAGTAATAATTCCAGCTATTATTAAATAAACATATACTGTTCGGAGTCCAATTTTATAATATAGTAAAAAAAATAAAACAGCAGATAAAATCAGCAATATAAAAAAGTATTTAATGTTTTTGTTGATGAAATGCATTTTAGATATAAAAATCCCTGTTATTAAAAATTACGCAAACAACAGGGATTATCAAAGATAGATTGTAATACTTACTGCGTTCCCACGTATTTGATTTTTCCTTCAAGCTGTGGACTAATGTGTTGCATATCTTCCTCAATTACGGAACTGTCTTCCTGTGCTTCGGCAATTGCTGATTCAATATTTACAGGCATCACCGGAGTAGAATTTACGGGAGCAGACATTACATTATTTGTAGTGATTTGCGGTGGAATTGCAATCGGGTTGGATGATCCGACTGGCATCAATTCATAACCGACAAATACAATTGCTAATACTACAAGTGACATCATACTGGCAGTCAGCGGTGTAAAACCGAAGATCATCGGTTTGAGTTTTTCCATCTGCGAAGGAATTATATCGTGTTGTTTAGCAACGCGTTGCTGCAATTTGACCATAAATTCATCGGACGTTTTTACTGTAGATAAATTCTTTAATTGCGATATTGTTGAACGAACAGCTTCTACTCGCTCTTTTGATTCGGGATGCTCCGCTAAAAACTTTTCAAATTCTTTACGTTTTGCGATGCTTAAACTATTTTCTATATAATCTGATATATAACCTTCTAACTGATAACTATCCATCTTATAGGCTATGCTCCTATTTATACTCCTTAAGTGCTTCTTGCAATTGCAGTCTTGCACGATTGATTCTTGACTTCACCGTTCCCAAGGGGACACTAACGATATTACTAATTTCTTCGTAAGAAAGTTCCTGAATATCTCGTAAAATTATTACGGTTCTAAAATGCAGTGGCAATAATTGAATTGCTTCTTGTATTTTTTTCTCTGTGTACTCACCTTGAATATATTCGCCGGTTTCTAATTCCACCGATGGTAATTCATAATCCTTATCATCCAATCCTAAAATACTTAAAGAAGAAGTTTGTCTTCGTTTTCTTTTACGCAATTCGGTCTTTGCTAAGTTTCCTGCAATCGTGTAAACCCAAGTAGAAAATTTGGCAACTTCCTTATAATAATGTTTATGCGTATAAACTTTGACCAAAGCATCTTGAACAATATCTTCGGCCTGTTCCATATCGCTAACAAAGCGATAGACAAATGTCATTAACCTATCGCGGTAGCGATTAACAAGTTCCGTATAGGCGTTTTCGTCGCCCTTTTGGAAGCGGGCGATGAGTTCTTCGTCAGTATATCTGTGCTTATCGATCATTATTTTCTAATAAATTGAAGATGAATTTAGTCATTTCTGATTCATTAGAAACAGCAGTTGTTTTACTTAAGACATCAATTTCACCCAGTAATTTTAATGCAAGTTCAATTTCATTTCTTGAATATTTCTTGGCGAATTGCGGCAGGCTTTTTACAATACTATTTGATAATGGCACATATCCACCACGACCGGGAACACCACCATTAGGTAATTTTGAAAATAGTAATTCCTGAAAAAAAGTTGTCATTGGATATATCAGTGTTAACATTGTTTCATTTTGTGTGATAAGTGATAAACCAATTTTTAATGATTTCTTTAAATCCTTATTGCCTAAATATTTGAAGAATTCCCACCTTTGATGTTCTCTTTTCCATCCTGAAAATTGGTTAACTAAATCTTCTGTTAATTCCTGACCATCATCCAGCAAAATACTTATTTTGTCAATCTCATTGGCGATATGCCCAACCGAGTCACCCGCCATTTCTATCATTGTATTTACAACATCTGTATTTGCTTTTATATCCTTTTCTCTAATAAAATACTGTGCCCATTTCTTCATATCATTTTCGAATGGAGAACTTACATTTATTACCGTAAATCGATTAGTCAGCTCTCTCACCATTGCAACATTTTTACCGAATTCTTCTAAAACTATAACCAAACAATTTGATTGAATCGGTTTGTCACAATAAGATAAAAATTCTTTACGGCTTTGTCCACTAATTTTTTGTGGATCGTATAATATAAACATTTTCTTACTGCTGAACAGATCATTAGCTGTAATCTGTTCAATTATTTCTGGTCCTTTTAAATCATCCGGTATTAATAATGTTTTGTCTGATTTAGAATCTTGGAAAAATGCCTGTGATATTCTATTACTCAAGAAGCGTTGTAAATATTTATCCGTTCCTTGAAGTAAATAAATCGGCTCAACCATGTCGGTTTTCAACGAATTCATCAATTTGGAAATAGAAGGATTCATTCTGATTTTGATTTATCTAATAGACTTACTGTAATAACAGCAATAAATGCCAGAACAAAGCTGACAAGTCTCTCAGTAACTGCAGCTTGCAATACATTAATATTTGCCCAAATTATTGTTGAAATCGCGCCCGTTAGAATTCCGGCAATAACTCCACGTCTTGTTGTACCATTCCACCATAATGTTAGAATTAGCGCAGGTCCGAAAGATGAACCAAGTCCGCTCCAGGCATAACTTACGACTCCGAAAATAGTTTTCCCTGTTAATTGAGAAATAATAGCAATTAAATATGCAAACACACCAAATCCAATCGTTACTATTCTACTCAATCGAACCATGGATCTGTCATCAATTTTACGTTTTAGGAATCTACTATAAAAATCAACTGTAATAGCTGATGTTGATACTAATAATTGACTATCTGCAGTTGACATCATTGCTGCTACTGCACCGGAAATTATAATTCCGGCTATCCATCCCGGTAGTAAATGCATCGCTAGATACGGCATCGCTTGCTCGACATCGGGAAAAAAGCCTTCACCAAACATCGCTAAAGCGACGATACCAATCAAGAATGCTCCCGTTATACCAGGAATTGCCCACGCCACAGCGATTTTTCGTGCTGTTTTAATTTCATCGGCGCTACGAATTGACATGTATCTAATAATAAGATGGGGTTGACCAAAATATCCTAGTCCCCAACTGAGTCCTCCGGCTACTAAAGAAACAGCCGCCCAACCTGATAATCCCATTGTAAGTGATGAGTGATTCCCACTTGCGTTCACAACACTTTGAGTAACTGAAATTCCTGCTTCGTGTAATTCAATAAAACCAACAATCGGCAAAATTACAAGTGTACAAATCATTATAATCCCTTGAATTAGGTCAGTCCATGCAACAGCAAAAAATCCGCCCATCAAAGTGTACAGTACAATAATAACTGCCCCAATAGTGATTCCGTAAAATTCATTTAATCCAAATATCGAATTAATAATTTTACCCGATGCATGAAATTGTGCTGAAACGTAAAAAGCAAAAAAGAAAGCTATAATAAATGATGAAAACAATCTAATTATATTTGACTTATCGTGGTATTTCCGATGTAAATATTGAGGAATGGTTAACGCGTCATATTTGGCTGTTTCTTGTCGTAATCTAATTGCAATTATGTACCAAGATAAAATTATTCCGCCAGTTATTCCAATCACCGTCCATATCTCACCAATTCCTATTAGAATTGCTGCGCCAGGCAATGCCAGTAGTAACCAAGCAGATTCACCAGATGCCCTCTCAGAAAACGCTACAACCCATGGTCCGAGTTTACGACCTGCTAATAAATAATCTTCCTGCGTTTTATTAAATCGAAATGTAGCAATACCAACACCAATCAGAATTGCCAGATAAATAATGAATACAATACCGGTGATGGTCATACTACAATATCCAACTTAAAAATCCCACAAACATACAATAAACTCCGAACCAATGGAATTTTCCTGATCGAATTAATCCAAGTAACCACTTTAACGAAATCCATCCTACTATTAAGGAACTTAGAAATCCGATAATCAGAACAAACCAGGGGAGTATTGGCTCACTAGATTTTAACAAATCTAACCCGGTCAATAATCCCGCTCCGGCAATTGCCGGAATTGCAAGTAAAAACGAAAATTTGGCTGCTTTTTCAGGCGCTACTCCAAGATGCATTCCTAAACTGATTGTTATGCCAGACCTAGAAATGCCCGGCACAATTGCCATCGCTTGAGCGATACCTATTAGCAAACCACGACTAATAGATATGTCCTTCATTTTTGTTTTAATAAATTTAGTGGTCAACAAAATAATTCCTGTAATCAATAGTGTTATTGACACAACTCTTATATTTTCAAAAGCTTCCGATATAACATCTTTGAAGAAAAATCCAATAATTACTGCGGGTATTGTACCTATCGCTATAGCGAAAATATATTTTTGAGTTGGCGTAGATTTAAGAGATTTTAATAACTGCCAAATGTCAGCCCAAAATACAATTAGAGCGCTTACTAACGTTCCAAGATGGACAACTACTTCAAAGGCGTTTCCTGCTACAGAAATACCGAGCACTTTCTGCCCGATCACGAGATGGCCGGAACTGCTGATTGGTAAAAACTCGGTAAGTCCTTGTATGATTCCTAATATTGCTGCTTCAATAATTGTCATATTTACTGCCTAATTCTTAATCTTTTTGCCATCCTATCATAGCTATCATTCTGCCGGCTAGATTACCGTCTTTGCGAAAAGAATGATATTGATCTGAGCAACAGGTACATTTATTAATATCGATAATATTTTCAGCCTGAACGTTTAAATTAACTAATTTATTGATCACGACGCCCTGTAAATCTAATCGAGTTCTATCACCTCTGCCAATTTCCTGAAATTTTTTATCAAATAATTTTGCCACCTCAGGACCAATTTCAAAACAACATCGTTTAATAGATGGACCGAGTAAAATTTTAATATCAAATGGATTTGAATCCAGCGCTTTTATCTTCTTAATACTATTTTCAACAATACCATAGGCGACTCCACGCCATCCAGCATGTACTAAGCCAATATTTTGATTTCGATAATCATATAGATAAATAGGAATACAATCGGCCACCTGAACGGATAAAATTAAATCTTTATTTTTTGTAATAATTCCATCGGTATCAACAATCTTTCCAGCTTCAGTACAAATCGTAACATTATTAGAATGAATCTGTTTTGGTATAACTATTTTTCCAGAATCTAATCTCAATAATTTTGCGAATTCTACTCTATCATTAGAAGATGAATATTGAAAATCCTGATTTGTAAACCCGGCAATTAGGTGTTTTGCAGATAAATAGGATGAATAATCAGACCACGTTATTTTTTGCATTATTAATATTGAAACGATTGATTTGGGTCAATATATTCATCAAAATTAAAGCCATCAAATTGTATTATATTTAAAGTAGAATTAACATTATTGTTGTCATCAGCAAAATTATAAGTGCCAAATATTCCTTTAAAATCATCAACGTTTGATAATATTTGCATTAAAGGTTCATTATAAGCATTTGCTTCTGTTATCGATTTTGCCAATACGTTGTAGCAATCAATCGCTTGGTAAAAATAACTGGTATGTTTTATATCAAAATTTGTATTTAGCGCATCTATCTGATGACTATTATAATTTGAAATCACAACCATTCCCACTAAATGAGGTCCAATAATTTCTTTCCTTAACACTCTCAAATCTGTCCAATTATCATTTCCAACGACAACAGCATTTAAGTTAAATGCAGGAAACTGTGCACCAATATAATCTAAATGCCCTGCATGAATTGGCATATAAATGGCATCTATTGAGCTGAGTATAACTTTTGATGAATCATCGGCGGTCATTTCTTCTTCTAGTGTGTCCTCGGGCAATATATCTTCAACAAATAGAAAATCATTTGTAGTATCCATCAAATCTAATGAATCGCTTCTATCGGATAATTCCCAAGCTTTTGCTCGAATAGATTTAAATTGTCTTTCTAAATTCATCGGAATTCCGGAATACCATTCCATTATTACGGGGACTTTGTCATACGTTTTTAATTTATTAGTGAACGCGTCAACTAAACTCTTCCCAAATTTATCCGCCGGTGCAAGCACTGCGATGTTATCCGCCTCAAGTGTTTCGACGATAAATTGTCCAGCTATTTCCCCTCGAGTTGTAAAATCAGAATTCATTAAAAATATATTATCAGAAATTTCCGATAAACCATTGGTGGAAGCTGTCGGCAAAATCAATGGTACTCCACTTGTACCAGTGATGCTTCCTGCTACGACAGCGTTATCTGCAGAAATTGGACCGATTGTAGCTGCGATATTAGAATTTTTATTTAAAGCCTGGAATGCCTCAACCGTATTTAATACATCTCCCGCATTATCATAAACAATGAGAGATAATTCTATGTAATTCGAAAAGTTATTTGCCTCGGCATACTTTAATCCGTCAAGAAATTCCTTCCCAATTTTTGCATCCTTACCCGTAAGAGGTAAGACTACACCAATAAATGCACGACCGTTTGTGTTGCTATACAATTTATCCTCTATAATCGAATAATAATCATGATTTATTTTTAATAAATCTTTTACGTCAATTTTAGAGAATGTATTTGCAGCTTTTGTAGGTTGGCCAGCTTGTAACTCTGTGTGCACTTTCGCTAATAATAATATTTGAATCAAATCTTGTTCAATTTCTATCGATAATAATTCTTCGGGAATACTTGGAGATATTCCCATTTGCAATGATAGATAAATTCTTTTTACTATATTTTTTTTATAACTCTCAGTATTATTATTTTTAAAGGATTTAATGTATGTTCGAAATGCTGCGTTGTATAATCCTTCAGCGATAAAAATATCACCCATGGTAATCAACACATCGGTACTGTACTCACTACTTGGATGATTACGCAACAAGGATTTGCCAATTTCTTTACCCATTTGATAATCATTCAATCGGTACTTTACTCTCATTGAAAGTAGAGCAATCTCTTCGCTGAAATATTCTTTTTCAGAAGCGGATATATTGTTTAAGATTATGTCGGCATTTTCATAATTACCTGTATTATATTGCTTAACTGCAGATTTAAAAGTATAATTATTTTGCAAATAATCACTATCATACGTTTGACCAAGTAAAGGAAATGCGATAATGAAAATAATTAAATATATTCTTGATTTACTCAACAGTGACACTTTTTGCCAAGTTACGAGGCTGATCAATGTGGCATCCTCTTAATACAGCTAAGTGATAAGCGAGTAATTGTAATGGAATAGAAACAAGGATCGGGAAAATGTGATCGTGCGTACTCGGAAGAACAATCAAATAATCGGATAGTCTTTCAATTTCATCAGATCGTTTATCAGTAAAAACTATAGTTATACCTTTCCTAGCTTTTACTTGCTCAATATTTGCTAAAATCTTTTTATAAGTTTTATCACAAGGAGCAATAAATACTACCGGCATCTTCTCGTCAATTAGGGCAATTGGTCCATGTTTCATCTCTGCGGCAGGATAACCTTCGGCATGGATATAAGAGATCTCTTTTAATTTTAAGGCACCTTCCAAAGCAACCGGAAAATTCAATCCCCGACCTAAATAGAGGTAATTATTGACATACTGAGTATCTTTTGCGACTATTTTCAATTGCTCATCATCCGCCAATACTTCTTTAATATATCTTCCGAGCTTATTCATTGAACGGGTTATTTCTTGTCCTTGTGATTTTGATAGTCTTTTTTTGCGTCTTCCAAGCATTAATGCAAACATAGATAAAACTGTCACCTGAGCTGTAAAGGCTTTAGTTGACGCTACACCGATCTCGGGTCCGGCATGAGTATAAACTCCACAATCGGTTTCGCGTGAAATTGAACTTCCAACCACGTTGCATATTCCCATGGTTAGAGCACCTTTATCCCGAGCTTTCCGAATCGCCGCTAAAGTATCGGCCGTTTCTCCCGATTGACTGATTGCAATCACAACGGTATCCGGGCCTACTATCGATTCACGATATCTAAATTCAGATGCGTACTCTACATGAACAGGAATGCCTGCATATTCTTCAAGTAAATATTTTCCGATCATTCCTGCATGCCAGGATGTCCCACAAGCTGTAATATAATATCGACGAGCCGACTCGATTCTTGGTAAAAAATCCTGAATACCTCCAAGAAATGCGTCACCTTCCTCTACTCTCAAACGACCCCTCATTGTGTCTATAACCGTCCGTTCTTGTTCGTGAATTTCTTTCAGCATGTAGTGTTGGAAATTTCCCTTTTCTATCTGTTCAACCGACCAATCCACTTGTGATATTTTCTTTGATACTACCGTATTATCAAAAATCTTCTTGATAGTTAATACACCATCAGAAATTATGGCCATCTCTCCTTCATCAAGATACATAACCCTTCTAGTATATTCAATGATTGGTGCAGCATCACTTGCAACAAAATATTCGCCTTCTCCAATTCCAATAACAAGCGGGCTTCCAAATCTTGCAGCAATTAATTTATCAGGTTCATCTTTGCTGATTAATACAATACCATAAGCACCAACCACTTTCTGTAATGCTGCTCTAACCGCTTCCTCTAAAGATAATCCGTTATGAGTATATATTGAGGATATCAATTGGACAACTACCTCTGTATCGGTGTCACTTTTAAATTTTACTCCCTCATTCTCAAGAAATTCTCGTAAAACAGAATGATTTTCAATTATACCATTATGAATTAATGCAATTGAATCAGTCACATCCATATGTGGGTGCGCATTAATATCATTCGGAATTCCATGCGTAGCCCATCTTGTATGAGCGATACCAATATTTCCGATAATATGTGAATCTTTGACGGCATTTTCCAATACTTTTACTTTACCGGTTCGTTTGAGATAATTTAATTTGTTATTATCTAGCACTGCAATACCTGCCGAATCATAGCCACGATATTCTAATCGTTTTAATCCTTTTATCAAGATTGGAACGGAATTCTTATTACCCCAATATCCAACTATTCCACACATAATTAATCCCTATTAATTTTTAATATAATAAACTATTCCCATTCGATAGTTCCCGGCGGTTTTGATGTTACATCATATACAACTCGATTAATACCGCTCACAGAATTTACAATCATATTTGAGATTTTTGATAAAATATTGTCCGGCATTCGATACCAATCTGCCGTCATTCCATCCAAACTTGTTACTGCTCGCAAAGCGACAAGATTTTCGTACGTTCTATTATCACCCATCACTCCAACCGTTTTCACAGGAATCAGCACTGAAAAAGCCTGCCATATTTCATTATAAATACCTTCTTCCTGTAAAACACTAATATAGATGTCATCTGCTTCTTGTAATATGTCAATTCTTTGTTGTGTTATTGAACCAAGTATTCTAACTGCTAAACCCGGTCCAGGAAAAGGATGTCGGTTTAAGAGCTTTTCAGATAATCCCAATTCCCTGCCAACATTCCTGACTTCATCTTTGAATAATTCTTTTAATGGTTCAATGAGTTTTAATTCCATATTTTTAGGAAGACCACCCACATTATGATGACTCTTAATAACTTTTGCAGATTTTATGTTGCTATGACCACCACTTTCTATCACATCTGTATATAAAGTTCCTTGAGCTAAAAAATCTACATGTCCAATTTTTCTAGCTATTTTTTCAAATGACCTTATAAACTGTTCCCCTATGATTTTTCTTTTCTTTTCAGGGTTCTTGATACTTTTGAGACGTTCTAAAAACACTTCCGATTCATCAAATAATTGCACATTTAATCCAAGATGTTCTTTCAGTGATTTTACACAATTTTGGGCTTCATCTTTTCTCATAAATCCATGATCTATGATTACTGATATTGCTCTGTCACCGATTGCTTTATTTAAGAGTGCCGATACAACTGATGAATCTACACCACCACTTACGCCAGTTAACACTTTGCCAGACTTTCCAACTATTTCAAGTATTTCATCTATTTTTTTAACAATAAAATTATCTGGGGTCCAGGTTGGATTACATTTAGCAATCTTGAATAAAAAATTTGATAATATTTCTTTCCCCTTCTCTGTGTGATCCACTTCAGGATGAAATTGTGTTGCATATCGTTTTTTTGATTTACTCTCCAAGCTTGCCACAATTCCATTAGAAGATTCAGCAGTCATTTCCCAATTTTTAGGGAGTTTGGAAACTTTATCGGCATGGCTCATCCAAACTTTGGTTTTACTTGGAATAGTATCGAACAAATCAGTCTTATTTTTGATTTTTATTTCATCAAATCCATATTCTCTAATATTAGAAGTCTCGATTTTTCCGCCGTAATGTTGCACGAGCAAATGTAAACCATAACAGATTCCAAGAATAGGTATATCTAGATTGAAAATTGATACATCATGTTTTGGGGCAGATATGGAATATACACTCGAAGGACCACCTGACAATATAATTGCTTTAGGATTTAATTTTCGAATTACATCAACTTTAGTATTCGAAGGTAAAATTTCAGAAAAGATTTTTTGCTCACGTATACGTCGTGCAATTAACCGCGTATATTGCGAACCAAAATCAAGTATCACCACTCCTTGATTATGGCGTAAATCCATTAAAATTCCCAACTTTCCAGTGTCTTTATAAATGATTCTTCAGTTAACTGATAATGTATAGGGGTTATACTTACATAATCATTTTGAATTGCATATCCGTCGGATTCACTATCAGTATCATTAATAATTTCGCCCTTCATCCAATAGTAAAACTTACCACGCGGATCTTCACGTTTTTCAAATCGATCTGTAAAAACTAATTTCCCTTGTTTCGTGATGCGATATCCTTTGATTGCCTCTTCAGAAATATTAGGTACGTTTACATTTAGTAAAATTCCTGAGGGTAATCCATTTTCAAGTACCTTTTTAACCACAGTCCCGGCTACTTTTTGTGATGCGGTCATGTCTCCACCTTTAATTGAATTTAAACTAATTGCCACAGATGGAATTCCAAGTATTGTGCCTTCTGTTGCCGCCGATACTGTTCCTGAGTAAATAATATTACTTCCAACATTTGCACCGGAATTAATTCCCGAAACCACAATATCGGGAGGGGACTTCATTAATGATCGACCCGCAATTTTTACACAATCCGCCGGTGTCCCTTTAACTGCAAATCCCTCAAACCCATTTTTTCTTTGAATTTTTTCTACTCTTATTGGATCTGTTATAGTAATAGCATGACCTACTGCGCTTTTTTCTGAATCGGGTGCTACTATGGTTACATCGCCGATTTCTTGCATTGCCTCCCACAAAGCATAAATTCCGGGAGCAAAAATTCCATCATCGTTTGTTACGAGTATTTTGGGGCGCTTTATCATGATAGTGTATTCAATATAGTCGTTAGAGTACTTTTTAATTCTGATCGTGGAACAATTAAATCAATAAATCCTTTTTCTAACAAAAATTCTGCCCTTTGGAATCCTTCAGGCAAATCCTGGCTAATCGTTTGTTTAATAACTCTTGGTCCGGCAAATCCGATTAAAGCTTTTGGTTCGGCAAGGTTAATGTCTCCTAACATTCCAAAACTTGCAGTTACACCTCCGGTTGTTGGATCGGTCAATAATGGAATATATAATCCTCCATTCTCCATAAATTTAGCCAAATTAGCACTTGTCTTCGCTAATTGCATCAGCGATAATGCTCCTTCCTGCATACGAGCTCCGCCCGAAGTACAAACAATTATCAGAGGAATTTTCTTTTTATCAGCTAGCTTAATTGACTGAGAAACTTTTTCTCCAACAACGGAACCCATACTTCCGCCAATAAATTCGAAATTCATCACGCCGAGTACAACTGGTTTATCATTAATATTTCCTTCAAAGCAACGAATTGCTTCTACATTATTGGTCTTATTTTTAGCAATTTTAAGTTGATCTGTATATTTTTTTTCAGCCTTAAACTTTAATTTATCAACTGAATCAATATTCTTGAAAACTTCCTTCTCAGAACCATAATCTAATATCAATTTAAGGTATTCGGTTGGATTTATTCTAAAATGGTGGTTGCAAAGACGGCAAACCGAATGATTTTTCATTAACATCGGTTTATTTATAACTTCAGAGCAGGACGGACATTTAATCCACATGTTATCCGGGATAGATTTCTTTTGTGAATCTTGAAATTTTTTGTCTTTTCTGTGGAACCAAGCCATTTTAAGTTAACATTTACTATTTAATATTGATTATTTAGTCTTTTTATAAACGCAGAATATACGAAAATATATTAAAATTTTAAGTTTAAAGAATGATCAGATGCACTGTTATTTATGGTCATTGGTAATCATCAAATAGACAATAGTAATACTTATAGATTCACCTCACAACCCAATCTTCTAATTTCCGGTTAACCTATTTCCCAATTTTAAATGGAGAAACATAATCAGGCACCAGCTTGTACGGTTTACTAATTATCCATTTATTATAATTTTGATGCGCTAATTCCCCAATCCACTTACTTGAAGGTTTTACCTCTTTTATCTGTATGTTTTTATTAGCATTGTTAAATAATTTGTCGCAACCGTAATGGATAATTTTGCCGTTTGCGACCAATTCTTTTACTTCCTCTATATTATTCAATTCAAATACCTGAATTTTGTCGGATGTTAATTTTTTATTAATATAGTTAAAATTTTGAATAAAATATTTAATCCCATGTGAATGCATCGCCACGGCAACATCACCATCCTCAATCCCGTTTCCATAAAACAAAGACAACATTGTTGGAACAGGAATGATTGGTTTTTTATGACTGAATGCTAACCCTTTAGTATAGCTTAATCCTATTCTCAGTCCGGTGAAAGAACCAGGACCAATTGAAACAGCCATTGCATCAATATCAGATAATTCAAATTTAGATTGGTTGACTAATTCATTATAAAATAATGGCAATTTTTCGGCATGTTGCCTTGGAATTTTTTCTTCAATAATATTTTCACACTTTCCCTCCTGAATGTATGCAATACTGCAAATATCTGTTGAAGTTTCGATTGCAATCAATTTCATAGAAGTCAGCTTATATTTATTTCTCGGTAATTAAATTTACCGGTAATTCGTTTAAAATTAATCATAATCGTATCATGTGGTAGAATTTCTTCGATTATATCAGCCCATTCAATTAATGTTATACCATTCATGGGATCTAAATATTCTTCTCCACCAATATTCATAAATTGTTGTGCATTTTTTAACCTATAGCAATCAATATGAAATAACCAATGTTCCTGCCCCTCATATTCACTCACGAGTTTAAATGTAGGAGATCCGACTGCTTCCTTAATTCCCATCGCTTTAGCGAAACCTTGCGTAAAAGCTGTTTTGCCGGCTCCCAAATCACCAATTAAGGCGATGACAGTCCCAATCGCAATGTTTTTTGCGACTTTTGTTGCTAATTCTTTAGTCTCGTATGGAGATTTGGTTATACAGGTGTCCAACATTATTTGCCTTTTAATGTAGCAACCGGAATTAACATTTCTTCTATAGAAATACCGCCATGCTGAAAACTGTCCTTGAAAACAGATTGATATTTATGTAGCTGTGTAGGGTAAAGAAAATAAGTGTCGCCTTTAGCGACTAAATAACTTGATTGAGGACCAAAATCGGGAAGCCGATACAGACTTGGCTCTTTAATTACTAAAGCATTTTTATCTTTACTATTTAGATTCCTACCATATTTATAACGTACACCGGATGATGCTGTTTTATCAGCTGCAACCATAATACCCTTCTTAACTCTCACGCAACCATGATCACTTGTGATAATTACTTTAAATTCGCTCTCAGCAAGCTGTATTAAGCTTTCCAAAAACCATGAATTTTCAAACCAATTTCGTACAGCTTGCCTATAGCCGGTTTCATCAGGAACCATTTCTTTTATAATATCAGATTCAGACCGCTTATGGGCTAATAAATCGATGAAATTAATCACAACCGCTATCAGATCATGCTCCATATAGTCGCTTAAGCGATTATTAAACCTTTGCCCTTCCTCTGCTTTCCAAATTTTATGATAATGAGAATTAATATTGGTTAACCTGTGGCGTTTTAACAAATCATTAAGAAATACTTCTTCAAATTTATTTTGATGTGGTTCGTGATTCTCAATTAATTTTTTCTGCTGTGGGTATTTTATGAACATCTCATCCATAAATAATCCGCTAAATATAGAATTCCTGGCAAATGGTGTTGCAGTTGGTATAGTGGAAATAGCATAATCCATTTTAATATTAAAATAGCGAGAAATATCCGGCAATAGTGCCATAAGATGATCAAACCGTAAACAATCAATTACAAAAAGACAGACCTTTTCTTTGTTTTGAAGTCTTGGAATACAAAATTTTGGTATTATATCCGGAGATAGCGGTGGACGATCATCATTTTTTAACCAATTTGTGTATTCCGTATCAATGAAATTAGCAAATTCACGATTGCAAGATTGAATCTGCTCCTCCAATATGCCCGATAATTCAGACGTACGTTGTACATCAAATTTTAACTGCCAACCGACTAACTTGTTATACAAACTCCACCAATCATCAATTGTCATTGATTCCTGAATTCTCGTTTCAATTTCTCTGAATTCTTTTAAATAGTCTCCCGTATTTTTCTCATCAATGATTCGGCTTTTCTCAAGAACACGTTTACATGCACTAAATATCTGTGAAGGATTTACCGGTTTTATTAAATATTCAGCGATCTGCTCATAAATCGCTTTGTCCATGAGCCATTCTTCTTCACTTTTTGTTATCATGATGACAGGTAATTCAGGTCTAAATTCTTTAATGCGGCGTACTGTCTCAATACCATCTATGCCGGGCATAAAATGATCCATGAGTACTAAATCATATGTGTTTGTCTTGACAGATTGAATTGCATCCCACCCATTGGATATTTGTGTAATCGTATAACCTTTATCCTCTAAAGATATTATATGTGGCTTCAGATGGTCAATTTCATCATCAACCCAGATTATATTTCCTCGTATAGTACTCATTTTTTGGTATAATTATTAACTAAACAGCTTTATAATGACGTGGAATTTAAAATGTTCAACTGTTAATTTGTTCAATTGTTTAATTAATTTTCCATCATACTTAATAAAATAATAATTATTGAATATCTATTAGTCATTAATTTCTGTGAAACTTTTACATATTTCTACCGTGAAATAACACAGAAAACAGACAAGAATTATCAAATATTTTCTTAAATTACAACATTGTTAGAAGAAAATCCAATCACTATGAAGTTTAATAGACACTTAATATCAATTTTTACCATAATTATAATTACAACAACTTTCAACTTTGCACAAGGTGTTTCAAATAATGAGCGAAATGATTATTTAATAGCACTTGGGTTGTTTGAAGATGGACTTTATCAGTCCACCGAATTGCGTTTGCAAGACTTTTTATATAAGTATCCGTCAAGTGAATGGCGTGAATCAGCTTACTATTTATTAGGGAAAAGTCAATTCTATCTAAAAAAATATCCGGAAGTACGTAATATTTTAAAAGAATTCAAGGTACAGTTTCCGTTCAGCACTCTAATTGATGATGCAGTTTTCCTCATCGGAGAAAGTTTTTACGAAGAAAGTAATTTCGTTCCCGCTGCTGAACAATTCGCCAAAATTGCAGATGATTTTCCAAAAAGTGAGCTGTTAAATCGAGCAAATTACTGGGCGGGAGAAAGCTATTTTGAGATACCTGATTACGAAAAAGCTGCTTATTACTACTCACAAGTCATTAATTCTAATGAAGATGATTTAAAAGATTATGCCTATTATTCAATTGGTTGGTCAAATTTATTGAACAAAAATTATACTAAAGCAATTTCAGCATTTCAATTGTTAATAAATGCATTTCCAGAGAGTGATTTAATCTCTGATGCTAAATTTAAAATAGGTGAATCATATTGGAGAAACAAGGAATATCAATCTACAATTGAAATTCTCTCTTCAATCGATATGTCAGTGGAAAGTGAACAATATCAATCCTCAGGTCATTATTTCCTCGGAGATTCGTATTACGAAACTGACAGATTAAGTAATGCTATTAGTGAATTTCAAACTGTGATTTCGGATTTTCCACAGAGCAATTTTGTAAACGAAGCTCGAATTGGACTCGGTTGGATATATATAAAAGAGAAAAGATTCGCTGATGCAGTTATTATTTATGAGAATTTAGTTAAAAATACTGAACACGGAGAGCTACAGAACCAATCAAAATATCTATTAGGAATATCTCTAAAAAATTCAGGTCATCCTGAACGCGGTGATATCACTTTAGAAGAATTAGCAACGGTTGCACCAAAAAGCCAATTTACTGATAACGCATTATATGAACTCGGACTTGGAAATTTTGATCGAGAAAATTATCAAGGTGCCTACCAAAATTTTGCTAAGGTTACAAAGTCTTATCCAAATAGTGATGTTTTTAATCAAGCTCTTAAAATGTCCGGTGAGTGTTTATTAGAGTTGGGACGCTTTAGCGATGCAGAAGCAGTTTATACAAGAATGATATCTATTTCTTCTAATCCGGAGCTTGCGGTTGAAAGTCACTATCGTCTTGGTTGGAGCCAGTATAAATCGGGTAACCGAAATGCAGCGAAAGTAACATTCCAAAATTTTATTGATGCCAATCCTGAGCACGAATTAATTGATATGGCACTTTACTGGCTGGGCGAATCTCAATACGAAGATCAAGAATTCGACGCATCTGAAGCAACCTTTACCCAATTATTGCAATTTCATAGTAATTCTACCAAACGGATGGACGCAATTTATTCTAGAGCTTATGCACGGTATTCGCAAAACAGTTATGAAGAAGCTCGGAAAGATTTTACTGCTGTGCTTAGTCAATATCCAAATAATCCGCACAAATTTGATGCCACATATCAAACGGGTAATTGCTACTTTATCTTAAAAGATTTTAAAAATGCATTGTCATCATATGAATCAGCTCAAAAGATTCTCAGGCGTGAAAAATCAGATGATGCATTGGAAATTAGAACATCCTTTCAAATCGCCCGCACTTTGTCAAACTTGTCCCGCCATAACAATGCGATTAAAGAATTTGAATCAATTTACGAAAATTATCCATTAAGCGAATTTGCAGATGACGCTATCTTCGAAGTAGCATCGCTTAACCTTCGACAATTGAATAAACCTGAGAATTCTATTGTACTTTATCAAAATTTAATAAATACTTATCCTAACAGTAATCATCTTGATAACGCATACATTGATTTAGGTAATGCCTACTATAATTTGCAAAATTATGAAAACGCAATAAAAAATTATAATTACATCATTTCATATTTCCCAAATAGTCCTGTCGTTGGCGATGCTGTAACAGGAGTACAAGATTCATATTTAATTCTTGGTAGGACTGATGAGGCAAATTCGGTGGTTGAAAATTATGTAAATCAAAATCCGCAAAGTAATTTTTCCGTTGAACTACTATTGAAAAATGCCGATTCTTATTTGATAAGGGAACAACCGGATAAAGCTATTAGTCAATTTAAGATAGTTATCGACAAATATTCTAGCGATCCTCTTGCAGTAAATGCTTTCCTAGGTACAGGCGACGCTTACCTGATGAAAGGGAATACAAATAATGCCATATCGTATTACGAAAAGATTGCTACTAACTATCCCAATAGTGATATTGCATCATTCTCCTTAGTTAAACTTGGTGAAATTTATTCCTCGCAAAATGAACATAGCAAGGCAGAGCTTGTTTATCGAAATGCAATTAGAAATTATCCTGAATCGCAGGAGACAGCTGCTGCTTATTTGGGAATAGGGAAAGCTCAAGAATATTTAGATAAAATAGATTCCGCAAAATCAAATTATCAATATATAATTGAAAATTTCTCAGAAACTGTTGAATCTGATGAAGCACATAACAAATTGGGAAGAATTATCGCCACAGACGGCGATGTTCCAAGCGCAATAATACACTTTAAGTCGGTAATTTCTCGAAGAACGGATGTATTAGCCGCAGAAGCACAATATCTTATTGGATGGTCTCATTTATCACAAGATAATTATTCTATGGCACTTGAAGAATTATTAAAAGTCAGGTATTTATATCCCAGATATGAATACTGGGTCTATTCTAGTACGCTTGACGCGGCAATTTGTCAGGAAAAACTCAATAATAATGATGAGGCAATAAAGCTTTATAATATTGTTTTAGAGAATAATTCGGAAAATCAATTTGCCGAAGAGGCAACTGCCGGACTTGATAGGTTGAAAAACTAATTATGAAAATAAATTTTACTAGAAACCTCGGGCAGGTTCCAATGGGTTTATTTCTAATTTTTATCATTATTAGTTCGACAGGTTTATCTCAAAAGAAAAAACCGACAAGAACAGCTACTGTTCCACAAGATACAACATTATCAGTACAAGAAAAACCTCAACAAGTGCAAGTTACTGATCCCGGATTACCTATTATTGAATTAAAAGGGTATACAATTGTTGGCGAAAGAATAATCACAAACGTACCTGATTCAGAAAAGACTACAATTAAAACTAACATACCAATTATCACTGCAAATCCTACCGGAGAAGGAAAGGAAAATCGACTTGTGTCGGGGGCGGGTGGAATAAAGATGGATCAATCTATCTTCTACCCTACAACAAATATTAGTAATCAATTTTATTCATCCTATGGCAGATATAATGATATCAATGCCGGAATAAAATTGAGAAAACAATATATAGATGATGAACTATTTGTCGATATGGATTACCGGTGGAATAGCGGCCATATTGATAATTCAGATTATCATTTTTTCAGAAACACGTTGACGAATATTCATCGTTTTAATCGTTATGTACAAAATAAAACTCAATTTACATTGACAGACAATACATATAAACTTCATGGAGCTTTGGCAAATCCAACTGAGAAGCGATCTCGATTAAATTTAGATTTTTCAAGTACGACAGGAATTACCGGTTGGGAATTAGCTAATTTCCGTTGGGATGCAGGAGTTCGCTATATGGATCCTGATGATTCTCAACTCTTCAATTGGGGCTTATGGACAGATCTTAATGTAAGTAAAACAATTGGAACATCGTTTTTAACGGGTAAAATTAAAATAATTTCTGACCGTATTGAAATTCCTTTAAACCCCAACCAACTGGACAGTTTGCATGCATGGGTTGAGCAAAATGCAGGTCAAGTACCTATATTATATTTAGAAAAAGTTCGAGATGACATCACTAATAATTCATTATTAAGCAATTCTTTCTTCGGGAATGTGCGTTCAACAATCGAACACGTATTTGCTCGTTCTTTAAAAATAAAAGGTGGATTAAATATATCCTACCACTACAGCAATAATAAACATAGTTTAATATTTGGCGGAGATGAAAATGGTCAAGTTGCACAAGAGGATGAGCTTACAACAATATATCCAATATTTGGAATGGAGTTTAATTTAGGTCCTATCGGTAGTATTTTTGGCACCTTTGAACCTGAATTAGAAAATGTTTCTCTGATTCAAATATTAAATGCTAATCCATACGTAAATATGTCAGCCCCTCTATCATATCGGGATGTTGAGTCAAATATTAAGCTAGGTTGGAAACGGTCTGGAACTTATGATTTATCATTCGAAACATTTTATAATTACAAAGATATCAAGAATTATGGCATTTTCATACCACAAGATTGGAACACTGTAGAAGAAAATCGTGGACATTGGGATATTATATATGGAAATGATATTGTATTGCACGAAATCCGTGCTTTGCTAAACTGGCGAATTAATGATTATATTTCTTTGTGGTCATCTACAGGATATAAAAACTATGACATAACTAAGGGTAGTAATGCCAATCAAATTCCATATTTCCCTAAATTTGATTTCGATTTTACTTTGAGAGCGTTACCCGGCTATGGCATCGAATTAATGTTGAACGGACAATTTATAAGCGAGCAACTCACATCACAATTCGAAGCTCCTGCCAATAATAATGATGAAATAATAGAACCATATTTCGTTGGTAATCTTTCAATCAGTAAAAAAATTGGAAATCATGTTGAAATTTATGGTCAATTGAACAACTTACTTAATGTGGATTATGAAATTTGGAAAGAATATAGCGCACCTCAATTTAATGGTTGGGGTGGAATAAAAGTTTTTTGGTAAAATTTAAATAATTATATATTTCATGGAGGAAGAATGAGTCTACTAAAAATATTTATCCAGGGTGGATGGTTGATGATACCGATTGTATTATTTTCTATAATTGCGGTTGTACTAATCGTAAATAAATATATTGACCTAAGTCGATTTAAAACAAAAACCAATCACATTATGTATGAGCTAAAAGCATTAATTGCCGGAGGTAAAAAAGATGAAGCAATTAATCTCTGTACCGGATCAAAAGGTGCTGTTCCCTTAGTTCTAAAGGAGGGTTTATTACATTCTCATCTTGACAAAGATGGAATCGAATCATATATGGAAGCTATTGGAACAGAGCAAGTACACCTTATGGAAAAAAATATGAGTTTACTTGCTACAATTGCAGGTGTGGCACCATTGACTGGATTCCTAGGTACTGTTACCGGTATGATGAGCGCATTCATGGAGATTGAAAGATTGGGTGGAAACGTAAATGCTACTGTACTCGCCGGGGGAATATGGGAAGCTCTTATGACTACAGCAACCGGACTTGGCGTGGGTATTGTTGCTTATATCTATTACAATTTCTTCACAGCAAAAATAAATCATATGGCTTTTGAAATTGAATCAAATTCTAAAGAATTAGTAGATACTATTTTAGAGGCAAGACAAACTCAACAGAATATTAATTATGAAAATTAGAGCAGAAAATAAAGTATTAGATACATTCTCGTTTTCATCATTAACTGATATTGTATTACTACTGCTGATTTTCTTTTTATTATCATCTTCTTTTATCATTCAACCGGGAATAAAGGTAAAATTGCCGGTTTCCGATACATCTGAGTCTACAAACGAAAAGAGTATAACTATCACTCTAACAAAAAAAGGACTGATATATTTAAATCAGGGTCAAGTATCCATTACGGAATTACCTGCAAGATGGAATCAATTGATGGTAATCAATCCTGAACAAGCAATTATCATACGTGCTGACAAAGGAGTTACAATAGAACAAACTGTTGCTATTTTGGATATAGGTAAAAAGGTAGGAGCTACCAATTTCAATATTGCTACTGAAAAAACAGAATGAAAGATAAATCAATAATCACATCAAATTATGAAGGTTGGATTGCCTCTATATCATTGCATGGATTATTGTCACTAATCTTTGTGCTTGTTATTTATGACAATCCAATCGATATATCAGAATACACGGATGTAACATTTTCTAATTATAATCCAATAGATTTACCGGTAATCGAGGAAAATTTATTATCGCCAGCACTACCGTCTCCTGTTGTTGCATCTGCACCGAAGAAATCGCAACCAACAATTTCATCTACACCACGAACTGATCAGACAGTTGCAGAATCTATGGCTCCTACCAGAAAAGTAGATTTGCCGACAAGACGGATGACAGAACATGATGTTGATCGGATTCCGATAGAAAGTCAAGGACAGCTAACCAACTCAGGGCAGAAAGATAGAATTAGTACAAATAGAGAAGCGATTCACGGCATAAACGATGATTTATCAAGTTTAGATGATGAAATATTTAACAATTTAAAAGTCGGAAGTAAACCCTCCGATAAATCAGTTGGCAAAAAGGTTGATGCCATTGCAGTTCCCGGCCAAAAAGGTGGCGATGTGAAATTCGACAAACCATATGAAATTAGTTGGGAAGGAGTCGTTCGAGATATATTATACGATCCATTGCCAGAATATCCTGAAGGTTTAAACAAAGAAGCTCGTATACGAATAAAAATTACAGTATTACCAAATGGAACAATTGGTGATCTTATACCGCTTCAAAAAGCTGATGCAACCTTAGAATCAGTAACTATGAAGACTTTAAAATTATGGAGATTGAGCCCGTTAAAACCAACTGATCCACAAATGAATCAAACTGCAGTAATTTCTTTCCGTTTTGTATTACAATAATTAACGTAAATGATAAGTAAAGTTAATCACTGGGACAGGATTAACTTTCTCTTGTATTGAGTTAACAGTAAAAGTAGCTCCCACATCAACTGCAATTTGCTTACCAAAAAACCTTAATGCTACTGATATTAAAGAATTATCAATTTTTTCATCGGGGAAAAACCAATTTTCAGTAACCAAACTAACAGAGTTAAATAATCTTAAATTTCCGGCGGCAACAATTATTGGTTTGTCTTCGCGCACCCATTCTGATTCTTTTTGAACATATCCCAAACCAGCTGATACTGATGCATGATTATAGCGATTCCCTAATGTTCCTGTAACAAATGCAAATCCTGTACTGTATATCCGTTCTTTTTGAATTACCGGTAAATTGACATATGTAACACCTGCGGCTAACGAAAATATATTCGTCTCAAATGCAGTTAATTTTAAATTTCCAACGAAGGGAGTATTTTCGTAATCCATGCCCGGATACCAAAATAGTCCAGCTTGAGCTGAGACAATATTAGCTAGTCCATAATTTAGCGAAGGGTAAAACAAACAAAAATCTCTACAGTATAAGTTTCCACTCTCGATTGCAAAAGCAGAAGGAGAGAATAAATAGAAACTCGAATTTGGATCTTTCTTTTGCAATCTACCATTCTTAACCCTGCCTGTAAATGGAAAAGTGAATAATATTTCATAATTAGCGAATGTATAATTATCACCATTGTAAGTTTTTATTGAAGTAGAATCGGAAAATTCCTTTTCAATACTACCTATATATGATTTATAATCAGTTGTTCTAAATACGGTTAATTCTTTAGTAACATCATCTTTATTCTGAGCTATGATGAATGTACTAAAAATAATAAAAATAAATAATTTTCTAATTTTCGACATTTAATTTTTAAGATTATGTACGAAAGTTACTAACAATTAAGTTCGATTATCTAATAATCCATATAAAAAAATCCCTCTAATTTTAAATCAGAGGGATTTCAAAAGTTCCCGGCGACGACCTACTCTCCCACACTGGTTTCCCGTGCAGTACCATCGGCGCTTTAGGGCTTAACTTCCGTGTTCGAGATGTGAATCTTTTATAATAAATAAATCCCCAGACAGAAAGATCTGGGGTTTTATTTATTATAAAAGATTCCCATCT